>SESA01000039.1_pt1 | contig 98326 bp, 101 predicted proteins | sample 3171451 | NCBI WGS metagenome assembly SESA01 (sample SAMN06051862, study PRJNA518727) | freshwater metagenome | biome: subpolar coniferous forest; feature: holomictic lake; material: water; isolation source: holomictic Lake 227, 8 m depth | place: Canada: near Kenora, Ontario | collected...
TGCAAAGAAAGCTAGCCAGAGCGGTGAGGGGATCTAATAATTATAAGTCCCTCAAGGATAAGATCGCCAAGCTGCATAAGAGAATCAACTGTCAACGAGACGATTTCCTGCATAAGTTATCTCGTACCTATGTCAATAACTTTGATATCATTTGTGTTGAGGATCTTGATGTCAAAGGTCTGAAAGAGAAAGGCCATAATAATGGTATGCATCGCAGCATCCATGATGCTTCCTGGTCAAAATTCATGTTCATGCTTTCGTACAAGGCTCAAAGTGCTGGTCGAAAGTTGATAAAAGTAGATCCCAGAAATACCACTCAAAGGTGTTCTGCTTGTGGAAGCATCGTAAAGAAAGATCTGTCGGTACGAGTACATGAGTGCCCTTATTGCGACTTCTCATGCAATCGAGACTACAATGCTTCCAGGAACATACTCATCTCAGGGATGGAACAGCCCGTAGCGCCCATCGAGTCGAAATCTCTACATCACATATCTGTGAGGCAAGTTTTGGCGATGAAGTGGGAAGCCGCGCCCTTCAGGACGCGGTAGTTCACCCATCACAGCCTGCGGCTAGCGAGGCTTTGGCATTCTCCCGTTCGCCTGCATCTCCCAGGATGAATTTATTCACCATCTCTTTTGCCACGTCATCTGGATACTGCACCGGCGGATGCTTCATAGTATAAGCGGATATGGCTAGAAGCGGCCCTCCTATCTTTCTGTCTTTGGCCAGCTTGCAGATCCTTATGGCATCAATGGAGCTTCCTGCGCTGTTGGGCGAGTCCTCCACGGAGAGGCGCAGCTCGAGATTAATGGGCACATCTCCAAAGACCCTGCCTTCCATTCTCAGGAAGCAGACCTTGTTGTCTTTTTGCCAGGGCACATAGTCGGATGGGCCGATGTGTATGTCATCATCGTTCATGGGCACATCCAGAATAGACTGCACAGCTTCCGTCTTGCTGATCTTCTTGGATTTCAGCCTCTCCCGATTGAGCATATTCAGGAAATCGGTATTCCCGCCAATGTTGAGCTGGTAGGTTCTGTCCAGGACGCAGGCTCTGTCTTTGAAGAGCTGGGTGAGAGCGCGATGCACAATGGTGGCACCGATCTGAGATTTTATGTCGTCGCCAACAATTGGCACCCCTGCCTCCTGGAACTTTCTGGCCCACGTTGGGTTGGAGGCGATGAAGACCGGCATGCAGTTAACAAAGCCTACTCCCGCATCTAAGGCAGCTTGCGCATAAAAGCGCGTGGCCTCTTCCGAGCCGACCGGCATATAATTTACCAGCACATCAGCGCGGCTCTCTACCAGCTCTCTTCTCACGTCGCATGGCTTGGCATCAGCTACGACGAATCTCTTGTCCTCAGGATAATTAAGCATATGAGGAGCAACGCCGTCTAAAACCGGCCCCATCTTGACCTCGACGTTTTTGCGGGGAACATCAGGATAGAAAATCTTGGTGCAGTTGGGTGGCGCAAATATGGCCTGGCTTACGTCTTTTCCCACCTTTCGCACATCTATGTCATAGGCCGCTACCACATCGATATCGCCAGCTCTGTAACCACATACATCATAATGCATAAGTCCGATGCATTCTTTCTCATCCGTATGTTTATAATATTCGATCCCCTGAATCAGGGAACTTGCGCAGTTTCCCAAGCCCGCGATTGCCAACCTTATCTTTTTCAACCTCTTTTCCCCTCCTGGGTCAAATGAAGCTCGGAGACCTGAATTCGGAGTCGCAGCTTCGTATAAATACAGGACATATATATGGCTTTGGCCTAATCTTCTACAGCAGGTGCCAGCATGTTGCCGAGCATACGGGAAAGCTGCACTTCCAGCTTTGCCCTGCCGGTGTCGCTTTCCTCGTACTCTATTCTGTATGTTCTGGGAATATCCGTCAGGTATTTTGAGCCTTGCGGGTGAATCAATATCGTCTCTTTTCCCAGGGTATGAGCAATGCCCAGGCCATACATCACCCCGCCGTCCGGTCCCGTGAGATCGGCAATGATCACAGCCGCGTGATTGAGTGAATGCCACATCTCACGTACTGCAGATCTACCGCTCCTGATGTCTTCTGCCTCAACAATAGGCAGGTTGTTGGCCCGGCTCGCATTTAGAATGGTTTCTTCATTTCCTCGCAGGTTCGCATCCTGGGGCAGGAGCAGAAGGAGCGTCTTTGCGCCTACCGGCTCGGCGGCCTGTCCAAATATAGGACGGGTGCGCATGAGGCTGAGCATATTTTCCAGCCTCAGGAACTCCGAGTCGATATGCTCAGAGGCCGCTTTTTGCAAAGCCGCATGCCGATCCGAGGTGTTTTGCTCTATTAAGTTTGCCGGAAACTGGATGATAAAGGCATCCACGAAGCCGAACTCCCACTGGGCGCTATTGGCCGCCTGCTGGGGCGTCAGAGCGATATCAGGTTTATAAAAATAGCTTGCGGTCCTGTTCTCCATCCGAAACTGCGCCAGAATGGAGAGGCTATTTTTATCCAGGATGGCTACCATGCTACAGGGGAGCTGGCTTCTGGCAATTCCCCTCTGCAGATGTCTCTCCATGGTCTTCGCGTCAACTATGGCCATGAACTCGTCTATCAGCTTATCTACCTTGGCAGAAAGCTCGGCCTCCATCTCGCCGCTTCTCATCCGGGCTACGTCGTTAAGCATAAGCACACATCCAAATTCTTCCACATCCGCACGGCATGATTGCCTCGACCATAATAGTTTCTGACCAGCTCCCTCTCCTGGTAGCCGGCTTTTCTGTAAAGCTCTACTGCTCCCGGCTTATCTAAAGCGGCCTCAAGTCGGATCGCCTGGGCACCTTGTTGTGCCAAGGTATCCTCTAAAGACTGGAGGAGATTGCTGCCGATGCCTTTCCTGCGGTATCCGGGATGGACGTCCAGGGTATAGACGGCACCTGCCTTTCCACTGGTATATCCCATGATGAAGCCTAATACTTTCTTCTCCGGCTCACAGGCTACCAGAGACACCGCATAGCGTATCAGGTAGGCGAACATCTTGGGCGGAAAAGCGGTCTCCTCCGGGAAGCAGAGCCCCTCGATCTGCACGATCTGGGCCAGATCCCCGGGCTCAGCTCTCCTGACCATCATTTCTTCTAGCTCTTAAGTTGCTTCCTTTTGAGAAGCCTGGCCTGGAAGCCATGGTACTTGGCAAAGCCTTCAGCATCCTTCTGGCTCAAGGTCTGGGAGTCGAAGGAGACCATGTCCTGAGCATAGAGTGCATCGGGCGATTGGCGGCCCAGGGGAATGGCATTTCCGCAGTAGAGCTTCATCTTGACCGAGCCGTTGACCCTCTTTTGGGACTGATCCAGGAAGGCATTCAGATCAGGATATAGCGGATCCTCCACCAGGCCCATATAGGCCAGCTCCGACCAGGCCTCATCCACCATGACCTTGAAGCGAAGCTCGGCCCGGGATAAGACCAGATGCTCTAGGTCCTTATGCGCCGTGAGGATAATAGTTGCAGCAGGATGCTCATAGTTCTCGCGCGCCTTCAGGCCCAGCACCCTGTCCTCCACCATATCCGTCCTGCCCACGCCGTGCTCGCCGCCCATCAAATTGAGCTTCTCAATCAGCTCAACACCACCCATCGGCACGCCGTCCAAAGAGACGGGAACACCCTGGACAAATCCGATCTCCACTACCAGCGCCTTCTTGCTTGCATCCGGCTTTTTGGTCCAGCCGTAGATCTCCTCGGGCGGCTCGAAGTAGGGGTCCTCCAGAAGGCCTCCCTCAATGGACCTGGACCAGATGTTCTCATCTATCGACCAGGGCCGATCACGGGTTACGGTAACTTCAATGCCGTGCTCGCGCGCATAATCTATCTCCCATTCGCGGGCTAAGTCCAACTCTCGCATGGGTGCTATGACCCGGCAGTCTGTCGCCCGGAAGATGGCTTCGAAGCGCAGCTGGTCGTTGCCGCGACCGGTGCATCCGTGCGCCAGGTTCTTTATGCCTTTTTGCTTGGCGATCTCGACTGCTTTGATGGCGATCAGCGGCCGGGCAATGGCCGTTCCCAGAACATATCCCTCATAAGAGCCGTTGGCTTTGATGAGCGGAAAGATGTAGTCCTTTACGAACTCTTCTCTTGCATCTATGATGTAGTGCTCGTCCGCCAGCTGCTTTGCTCTGCGGTTTCCCCGCTCGATATCTGAGCGCGGCTGGCCTACGTCCACCAGAACGGTGACTATTCTATCAAATCCATAGCGCTCTTTGAGGAGCGGAATACAAACAGATGTATCCAGGCCGCCGGAATAGGCCAGTACAACTTCAGACACTTCGCAACACCACTTTCGTACAAGAGGCAAGGTCAATTTAACCTTATCTCTTCCTGTAGCGATAACTCTATAACTGCCACGAAAAAGTAGGAGCATAATGACCCAGCTTATCAAGACGGCCGCGCTATCTGTGGACTATGATCGGGATCTTCGAGCCCTGCAGGCATCGGGCGCTCTGGCACGGATGATCCAGCCGGTTTTGAAGATGATAAACCAGAGGCTGGCGGAAGAAAAGCCTGCTCAGGTCAGGCTGAAGGATATCGTTGCCTGTACATGGCTTCCGCCCATTCCCAGCGGCCCCTTCCGGAGGCTTCTGGTCAATGAAGCACGGGCAGCGATAGGCCGGCCGGTGCCTCAGACTCTCTCCATCGAGGTTACAAGACGCTGCGGGGCAAAATGCGACCACTGCCTGATAAAAGAGGGCGAGGGAGAGCTCTCCCGCGAGGACATTTTGCGCACCATCGACCAGGCCCTGGATATGGGCACCTGCATCGTCACCTTTACCGAAGGCGATCCCCTTTTGCGAGAGGATATCAACGAACTGATAAAGCACGTCGATCCGGAGAAGGCCGTAGTCAACCTCTTCACGCCGGGTCTGGACATGACCGTAGAGAAGGCGGTCAAGCTCAGAGAAGCCGGGCTTTATAATCTCGTCATTGGCGTTTACAGCACCAATCCCGAGGAGCACGACCTGGTGAGGGGGGTAGTAGGGGCTCATGCCAAGGCAATAGAAGCCATACAGATCGCTCTACAGACGGGATTGATGGTAACTATGTCCTGTCATATAAAGGCCGGTCAGGTGGACAGGATCTCGGATCTCTACGATTTGGCTGCAAAATTGGGGGTGCAGGAGCTGTCCATCTGGGAGGGCATGCCGAGGACTCCTGAGGAAAAGCTGACATTGATTGAGAAGGAGAAGATCATAGACCTCTACAAGAAGATCAACTCCACGCCGGGCGGCCCGCGGCTTTTTGCCAATACCTATTTTGAGGGCCAATTGCTGGGCTGCATGGCTGGGAGAAGGTGGATGCATGTGGCGGTTGACGGCAGCGTCAGGGCCTGTCCCTATTTGCAGGAGAGCTATGCCAATATCAAGGACTCTTCCCTGAAAGATGCCTGGAAGGCTCTACGTAGCTCTGGGCAGTTCGAGGGATTCGTCTGCCATTGCCCGGCCCAGGAAATCTTTGGCTAAGGCATTTTTTTTAATTTTTTCCATGGAAAATTATTAGTAGAGATATGCGCTTATCATCTCTGAGGTAAGACATGGGTATCATCAGTAGCCTCAAGGAGAGCCTTGGGACCTGGATAAACAGGATATTTAAAAAGAAGAGGGCCAAGATCGGACTTTACGGCCCGCCTAATGCCGGAAAGACTACACTGGCCAACCGGATTCTGCACGACTGGAGTGAGGGAGAGAGCTTTGGAGAGGCTTCCCCTATTCCACATGAGACTCGCAGGGCCATGAGAAAGGAGGGCGTGGTGATCAACGCCAACGGATCGAGCATCGAGCTGGATATAGTCGATACACCAGGCATGGCCACAAAGGTCGATTTCAAGGAGTTCATGATCTATGGCCTTTCTGAGGTCGAGTCTAAGAAGAGGGCCAAGGAAGCTACGGAAGGCGTCATTGAAGCTATCAAATGGCTGGATGACCTGGACGGCGTGCTATTAGTTATGGACTCAACCGAGGATCCTTATACTCAGGTCAATGTGGTAGTGATTGGAAACATGGAAGCCCGGAAGCTTCCCCTCCTCATTGTGGCCAATAAGATGGATCTGCCCAACGCCTCGCCGGCCAGAATTAAGGCAGCTTTCCCTCAGCATGCCATGGTGCCCATCTCCGCCCTGGAAGGATCGAATATAGATAACCTTTATCAGGCGATAGCAGCTCATTTTGGGTGATCTTGATGAGAGAAGTGCAAATGGACCTCATCTCCGGGGAGAAGCTGGAGAAAATGACCTCCATGGAGAAGATTCGGCTCATCCTGGACAAGGTCAAGAACGGCAAGATTGTGGTTTTAGAGTGCGGCCTGACCTCTGATGAGGAGGTGCGCCTCATCGAGATGACCATGACCGAGATTCGGGTGGACGAGTTCTCAGGAATAGAGATAGAGAGCTACCCTTCCAAGAAGGAAGGATCGTTTTTGGACAAGATATTTGGCAGAGCTCTTAAGGGCAGGATGACGGTCATCGGTCCTGCCAACCAGCTACGCACCATTGAGAAAGACAAATATCAGATCAGCACCAAGGTCTCCGTGGGGGACTAGATGCCCCATATATGTACCCGTTGTAGCAATGTCTTCGACTTAGGGGAGGATATCCTGAAGGGCTGCCCCAATTGCGGCTGGAAGAAGTTCATGTTCGTGAAAAAAGAGCAGCAGGATCAGAAGGCAGAGGTGCTACAGCCAAAGTCCATCATAAATCGGGCTATGGGTGTACGGATACCTCCCGGGAGAAGGGAAAAAGAGTCGATGGCAATAGATGAGGTGATGCAGGCTTCGCAAAAAACCGCTCCTGCTGCAACCGCTTCTCCGACGCTTTGCATCCCGGTCAAGAAAAAAATCGATGATATCCATCAAAGTGATGAGAAGACTTTGGAGAGCGTCAAGATAACGGCACCTGGCACCTACGAGCTGAATCTGCCGTCTCTATTCGAGAGGGATGAACTGATTATGGCGGTCAAGGAAGGCACTTATTTTATTGATCTCGCATCTGTCTTTAAAAAAGGCAAGAAGGATTGAGAGTTAAATCACTTATCTATTCTGATCTCAATTCCTTTCCAGTCCTGGCCCACTCCACGCAGAGACTCGGCCATAGCTACTGCCACATTGCCGATGATCTCTTTCGTGAAGGCATTTAAATCAACCGCCATTCCATCCACTTTCAGCGAAACATCCATTTTCTTCCTCTTTAAGCTCCGCCAAAGATGGCAATGGGCGGGGTGTAGACGGAGGGGTTGGCAGAAATTGCCTGGGGCAGGGTAATGACAGATCCGGCCTGGTTGGTTACATTGGTATTCTTAATGGCGAACATGGGTGTGATTGTAACCGGAGATGCATCCTTGATCATGGTCGTGTTCACATTGAGCAGTGCTTTCTTTCCCAGGGTGCTGAGATCGAGCACATTGCTATTCAGGTTGCCCCCCAGAGAGGTTGCGGCAATAGTCGGCATTGTGGGTGAGAGCCTGGGCAGAGAAACGGCCTCTATGCTCGGTTTTTTTCCTAATGTGCTCAAATCCAGAACATCGGCAGCGCTGGCCGTGACGGCAACGCTTGCCAGAAGAACCGTGACGACGAATAATGTAAGAATCAACTTCATTTCATGAACCTCCATTCTCAAAAGGGTACTCAATCAGACCCCTTTTTCAGGTAGGTGAGCTTTAACCATTTATTCCTTTTGCTTTCTAAGAGCCTCTTCTTTCTGGGTCGAATCTATTGGGATCTAATTCTATATATCGCCATGAGAGGATGGCCTATAGAGATTTCCTATTCGCTGGTGGATTATATTTATATTATTCAATCAATTAGAACGCCTGGAAATCCGACTCTATAAGCGGATCAAAAAATAGGTTTGCTGCCAGGTTTCCCTAGCAGTCAATGCCATCACAGGGCGCTTGGATTTTGTCGGGCACGGGATTCTCATGGAACTTGATGAGCTTCTCGGCCTCGAAGGTTCCTGTGAACATTTCGTGGGCCTTGATATCCTTGTAGAATATCTTGTGCCACTTGGCATCGGTACCCCAGGTACCATTGAAGGAGTTCTTGGTCTCAAGGCCGATGAGGTGGGACGGAACATAGATACCATTGCTAGCCGTCATGAGATCTTCGACCTCCTTGGTGTTTCTTCCTGCTTCCTTGAGCTTCTTGATCAAGTCCTCCGGGCTGACATTCCGGGGCTGATAAGGCGTCGTAGAGGCAAAGAATGCGGTTTCATCCTTTTCCATCTCGTTTACGGAGAACATCTCCTGAACATCAGCGCCGATGCCGCCGTAGAATGCCTTGGAATGCAGGTACTTGCCGCCGGTCAGGGGCGTCTCACCTGCATATGTCAGTTTAGTGGTCTCGTAGAGGTTAAGGGCAGACTTGTTGCCGCCGTTTACTGAGCTTATATTCCTGTTGAGCTTCTCAGCATCCTGAGAGTAAGCATGCTCAGAGTCTAGCTCCAAGTCGCCGTCGCCTGCCATGGTGTTGTAGTATTCAAGTGCGATCTTTTTATCGATTATCGATGTGCTGACATCGATAATTCCCGTTCCAGACACTTTTTGTGCTTCACAGAACTGTTCATACTGAACTGGTGGCACCAGTGGTGGATTAGCTAGCGCGGTGTTGCAACCTCCGATTAGGGCAATTGCCAACACAACTACTATTACTATTACTCCCTTCATTTTTCTTTTCGCCCCCTTTTTTTTAAGCGATTAATTTGAGCTATTTCGCTAAATAAGCGAAATTTAGCTTTCTATCAATATCTTACTTTTATATTATATAAATTTATCCTTCAAAACAGCCTAGATTGGGGCGACCTACTTTCAGATCCCATAACTAGTTTCAAAAGCCTGGGGGGATAAGTATCGTAAAAATGATATAATATGAATAATAAATGCGCATCAATAGATCTAATACAATGGAATCAAATACAACAAGAGAGCATTGGATCAGTTATGTCCTCCTACCTGGAGCATCCGCATCTGTTGCCGCAAACCGTAGAAAAGCGGCTATTCCAGTTGGATTTGGCCGCCACGGCTCTCACGGCCTCCAGTCTTATTGTAGTACCTACGGGTCTGGGCAAGACCGTCATAGCACTCATGGTGTTGCTGGCTCGAATGGATAAGGGCAGGGTTCTTTTCCTGGCTCCTACCAAGCCACTGGTGGAGCAGCATGCTGTTTTCTTGCAGCGTGTGCTCAAAGACAGAGATATCGTCACCATGATGACGGGGGAGAATTCTCCGGAAAAAAGAATCGAATCCTGGGAGAAAAGCCGCATCGTTGTATCCACTCCACAGGTGATAGAAAACGATCTTCTCTCTCGAAGGATCGATCTTAAGGATGTATCCCTGGTGATATTCGACGAGGCGCACCGAGCAGTGGGAGGCTATGCTTATGTTTATATCGCCGATCGCTATCATCGCGAGGCGAAAAGCCCGCTGGTCCTGGGGATTACCGCCAGCCCGGGCAGCCAGAGCGAGAAGATCGCCGAGATATGCACCAACCTATCCATTGAGAAGATCCAGACCCGCACGGAAAATGATCCTGATGTCGCCCCATTTGTTCACGAGCGGGAGATCGAGTGGGTGAAGCTTACCGTTCCCAAAGAGCTTCTGCTTATCCGATCCGCCATCGAGGAGCTCCTCAGCCGCAGAATCGATGATCTGAACCTTTTAGGCATCAGTCCGGTCAGAATCGAATCCAAGTCCTCTAAGAAAGAGCTTCTAGGGCTGCAAGCTACCCTCATGTCCTCGGCCAAGACGCATGCAAATAAATCTACATTTGCGGCCATTTCTCTCATGGCCGAGATTCTCAAATTGCATCATGCCGTTGAGCTGGCGGAGACGCAGGGACCGGATGCATTGGCCAGATATTTTCAAAGGCTAGAAGGCGAAGCCCTCTCGCGTAGCGGTTCCAAAGCTTCCCGCCGGATAATGCAGGACCCCGGATTCCGGCAGGTTGTAGATGCCCTGCATAGCCTGAAGGTGGAGCATCCTAAGCCTGCCGCCGTAAAGAGGATACTACTGGAGCAGATTGCTGCGAAGCCAGAGTCTCTCATCATGGTCTTTACTAACTATCGGGACACAGCCACATCTCTTCTCTCGTTCCTGAAAGATGATCCCGCCATTCGGGCCGTGCGATTCGTGGGCCAGTCCAGCCGCGATAATGATCAAGGCCTCAGCCAAAAAAAGCAAGCCGAGATTCTGCAGAAATTTCGGGCAGGCGACTACAATGTCCTCATTGCCACCTCGGTGGGGGAGGAAGGAATCGATATTCCTGCCACGGATCTGGTTCTCTTTTATGAGCCGGTGCCCTCCGAGATTCGCAGCATTCAGCGCAAAGGCAGGACCGGCAGGGCAAGAGCTGGCAGAGTAGTAGTATTAATGGCCAAAGGTACGCGCGATGAGGCCTATCACTGGATATCGGAGCGCAAAGAAAAGAACATGAACCGGCAGATACGGGATCTGAGCGATCAACCTATGGAATCTATGCAGAAGGAGTTTTTGCCCCGTCAGATGCAGATAACCCAGGATCCGGCCCATCCTGCAAAGATGGATGAAAGAGATGTGCAAAAAGAGCAAACGGACTCGGAAGAGCCCGGCAAAATTCCGGCAAAAATTTTTGTGGACTCAAGGGAGAGGGAGATGGCAAAGCTTCTGGAGTCTCTGGGCCTCGAAGTCACCGTCAAGAATCTGGAGGTGGGAGACTATGTGGTCAGCGATCGGGTGGCCATCGAACGCAAAACGGCACATGATTTTGTATCTTCGATTATCGATCCAGAGAGAAACTTATTTCGGCAGATTGCGGATTTGGCCAGGACTTACGAGCGGCCGGTTTTGATTTTAGAGGGCAGGGATCTTTACACCACGCAGATGAATGCCGGATCTATTCGCGGAGCAATGATTTCCGTGGCTGTGGACTATGGCGTCCCCATCATTCCCACGGAAGACCGGAACGAAACGGTCGCGGTTATTGCCCTGCTGGCCCATAGAGAGTTGCGGGAGGGGCGCGAGCCTAAGTTGCACGGCCACAAGACCGCCAGGACGCTTAAAGAGCAGCAAGAGTACTTGATATCGGCCATTTCCAGCGTGGGGCCAACGGTAGCCAAGAACCTGCTCAAGCACTTCGGATCCGTCGAGAAGATCATGACGGCTTCATCTTCGCAGCTGCAAGAGGTAGAACTGGTGGGGCCCAAGATCGCACAGCGCATTCGCGAGCTGGTGAGCGGGGACTACAAAGGGTAAGCGACCTCGCCGCATATTCAGGACGGTCAGAATAGTGTGCTTGGCAACACGCACCTCCCAAAATCTTCCTGAACGGAAAGATCTATACCTACCCGCCGCGATACCACGAATTGAATGGCTCTGCTGGAGATCAAGGGCGTATCCAAGCAATTTTTCGCGGACGGAAAAGAGATGGTAGCTCTGCAGGATGTCAACCTGAAAATAGAGGAAAATGAGTTCGTTTGCTTCATCGGCCCCTCTGGCTGCGGCAAGACCACGTTGTTACGTATAGTCGCGGGCCTTGAGGAGGCGACGAGTGGCACTGTAACTCTTCATGGCGAACCCATAATAGGCCCCGGACCGGAGAGAGGTATGGTCTTCCAGGAGTACTCGTTATTTCCCTGGCGAACGGTCATCGATAACATCGTCTTCGGCCTGGAATTGAAAGGCGTACCCTCTGCGGAGCGACTTGCTCAGGGCAGGCAGTACCTAAGAATGGTGGGCCTGGAGCGTTTTGAGACGCGCTATCCGCATGAGTTGTCTGGAGGCATGAAACAGCGGGTGGCCATCGCTCGTGCCTTGGTCAATCATCCTAAGGCTCTGCTCATGGATGAGCCCTTTGGAGCCCTGGACGCCCAGACGCGCAACATCATGCAGTCCGAACTTCTGCGCATCTGGCACGAGGAGAGAAAAACGGTTGTCTTTGTCACCCACAGCGTTGACGAGGCCATATACCTCGCGGATCGCATCGTGATCATGTCCGCCCGGCCGGGGAGAATCAAGGATATCATTGAGATACCACTTCCCCGCCCCCGCAACAGAACCAGCTCCGAGGTCAATCTTATAAGGGATCGCATACTCTGCGACCTACGTTCTGAGAATAGTGACTTGTTAAGGATATGATTTTATATCGCCATAGACCACATGCATCTTAGCCTGTTTTTCGCTGGTGAGAAGGCAATGGTCGGATCTAGGTGGATGGAACTCCCGCGCATCGTAGCGGTAGGTAGTGGCGTGATACTGGAGCTATCCGAGATCTGCACCAGTCTGCAGTTGCAAGGGCGTGCTCTTATCATCACTGGCCCGCGTACCCAGGACGTGATGGGAAAGGCCATCTTTGAGCTCTTAGATGACGGCGGATACGAACCAGAGACCCTTATTTGCAGCGCCTCCAAGCTGGAAGAGGTAGATCGCGCAGAGCGTTTGGCGCGGGAGATGGGGGCAGGTTTTCTTATCGGTGCCGGAGGCGGCAGATCGATAGACATTGCCAAGCTCGCATCACTTGGTGTTTGTGTGCCGTTTTTGTCTGTGCCCACGGCCGCTTCGCATGACGGCATCTGCTCCTCTCAGGCCTCCTTGACGGTCAACGGGGAGACCACTTCCATCAAAGCGCATTCCCCGCTGGCCATTGTTGCCGACAGCAAGATAATATCCCAGGCTCCGGCGCGGCTACTGGCTGCCGGATGCGGCGACATCATCTCCAACTACACTGCCATTTTAGACTGGCAACTGGCCCATCGCCTTCATAATGAGGAGTACAGTGAATATGCCGCTGCCCTCTCCGGCATGACGGCGCGCATGATCGTCGAGCTTGCGGCAGATATTCGGCCGGGCCTGGAGGAATCGGCCCGGATAGTAATCAAAGCCCTGATATCCAGCGGAGTGGCCATGAGCATAGCTGGATCGTCGCGCCCAGCCAGCGGCTCGGAGCACAAGTTCGCTCATGCCATGAACAAAATTGCTCCAGGAAAGGCTCTGCATGGCGAGCTTTGCGGTCTGGGCACCATTATGATGATGTATCTGCATGGCGGGGACTGGAAGAATATAAAAAGGGCACTGGCAATGGTAGGCGCCCCCATCTCCGCGGCAGAAGCGGGTTTGGATGCAGATAGCGTGATCTCTGCCCTGGTTCGTGCCCACGAGATTCGACCGGAACGTTATACCATTCTTGATTTTGGCCTGAACCGAATGGCAGCGACCAAAGCGGCTGAAGCGACGGGAATAATCTAAAATAATAATAATCATGAAAAAAGGAGAATGAACTATGTCCGAGGCATCCACACAAATTACGCTGATTGGAACGAAACTTGCCAGCATTGGCCTGGAGTTCACCTTCGTGGGCCCCACACCGGAATGCGAGACCTGTAAGCTTAGAAACACGTGCATCAACCTGGAGCCAAGCAGGCGCTACAGGATATTGGGGACCCGCGGGGAGCTGGTTCATGATTGCCCTATCCACGAGGCTGGAGTGCGGGCGGTTGAAGTGGCGGAGAGCCCCATAATTGCGGCCTTTGACGCCAGAAAAGCATTTCCCGGTTCCAAGATCGTCTTTGAAGCCATGAAATGCGATGATCCCGAATGCAGCATGTATGATATGTGCCACCCATCGGGACTGAAAGATGGCGAAAGATGCACTATTGTGGATATAGTGGGCGAGGCTCCCGAGGACTGCCCGCTGGGAAATGTCTTGAAGCTGGTGGAGTTTCGTCGTTAGGTTATGAATCTTAATATGAAAACACTCACCTACTCCAAAAATATTTTTATTCCCGTAACAAACCTCTGTAGGAATCGCTGCGGCTACTGCTCTTTTCGAAAGGAACCAAAAGACGCTCATTTGATTTCCAGATCAAACGCGCTGCATCTGCTGGAACAGGGCGCTCTATGTGGATGCAGCGAGGCGCTTTTTACTATGGGTGAGAGCCCCGGGACGGTCTCGGGCTTTGAGAGCATCCTGGCCAATGCCGGCGTCGCGGATTTGATGGACTATTTGGTGGAGCTATGCGAGCTTGCCCTTGAGTTTGGACTGCTGCCTCATTGCAATGCCGGCCTGCTGGGAGAAGAAGATCTTCGGCGCTTGCAGCCGTATAACGCCTCTATGGGGCTGATGCTGGAGACGACTGCCCTGCTGGATGCACATGCACAGTCGCCGGGAAAGAGGCCAAACTTAAGGTTGCAGTACATGGCCCTGGCCGGAAGACTGCATATTCCTTTCACTACTGGCATAATGGTGGGCATTGGCGAAAGCCAGCAGGACCGGAAAGACGCGCTCCGCAAAATTGCCCATCTGCATAGCGTCTTCGGTCATATTCAGGAGGTCATCATCCAGCCGCTGGATCCCAAATCAGGAACGGCTCTGGAGAATGCACCCCGGCCAGAGATGATGGATCTCTGCCGAACGGTAGAAGCGGCGCGCGAGATCCTTCCGCCTGAGGTGGCAATCCAGGTTCCTCCCAACCTTGTGGACCCGCGTCCCATGCTTGCCGCGGGTGCAACCGATCTGGGAGGAATTAGCCCTGTTACTGTGGACGGCATAAATCCTGATAGGCCCTGGCCGGATGAAGAAGAGCTGCACCACCGTCTCTCGGATTATAACCTGAGAGAGAGGCTGCCCGTTTATCCCCGCTTTATTGCTATGGGCTGGCATGGCCATGAAACCCGATCGTTGGTGGATTTCTTGGCGGGCGAGGACGGTCTTCGGGTGAAAAAGTATATCTTCTAAGGCGGGTGGACAGTACATTTGTGAAGAAGAATTGGCTTGAGATTGGCCTCAGTACTGGCCTCGTATTTCTGATGATTGTTCTCATTTTGGGGGCACAAATAACCCTTCCCGCCGAGCTGAGGTCGTCGAGCTTTGCTCTGATCGTCCTGCTATTCATGGTGGCCATGGGCTTGGTAGGATTAAAACTCGTGGACCTGTAATGCCGTTAAATATAAATATAATAATACACATTTCCTTTGCGGGGTTTTTAGATGGCTGGATTTCTGGAAAAGCTCAAGCTCATAGGAAAGTCTAAGGAGCAGGATTACTCTGAGGTCGATCTGGGTCAGTTCGAGGAAGGGCGCGGCTCCCCGGAGATAATCTTAAGGGTAGCGGAGCTGGGACGGGTCGAGGTTCTGCCCGAGATCAAACAGGAGATTTATGCAGGCAATATTGTCCTGGTGGATATCGCCGGACTGAAGCGGGATAAAGCTGCTTTAGACCGGGCCATTGGTGAACTGAAAAAGGCAGTGGAAGACGTCTCCGGAGATATAGCGGGAGTAGGCGACGATCTCATAGTATTGGTTCCCAGCGGCATAAAGATTGACCGTGAGAAGGTGGTCGGGAGCAAAGATTGAATCTAACCACAAACGCGCCCTGCCCCGTATGCTCAGTCCAGATGCAGTTTAGCTGGGAGACGGTGGAAATACCTCATTTTGGAGAGACCATGGTCATTGCCGGGATCTGTGACTGCGGCTTTAGACACAGCGATACTATTCTCTTAACGCAAAAGGAGCCGGTGCGCTTCACTCTGCCGGTTACGAGCATTGAAGATCTGGATGCAAGAGTGATTCGTTCTTCCAGCGGCACGCTTCGCATCCCGGAGCTTGGCGTGGACATCGAGCCAGGGTTTTCCTCGGAGTCGTACATATCCAATGTGGAGGGCGTCCTTGACCGGATCCTGGGCGTGGTGGGCTTTGCCACGCGCTCGGCGCGAGAGGCGGAAAGCCTGGATAGCATCAGTAAGGGCGAAGAGATCCTGGAGAAGATCAACCTTGCTAAAGCCGGCCGATTTCCTCTGACCCTCATTCTCGAGGACCCTCTGGGAAACAGCGCAATTGACTATGAAAAAGCCGTGAAATCGACACTTCCTGATGAAGATGCGGCTCATCTCAAGACGGGCATGATTATAGTGGATGTCGAAAGTGCTGGTCTTTAGATGCTAGTTTTGAGCGGCGGCACGGGCACGCCCAAGCTTCTTCTGGGCCTGAAGGAGCTTTTGCGGCCAGAGGAGCTTTCTGTGGTGGTGAACACGGCCGAGGACCTCTGGATTTCCGGGAACTACATCTCCCCCGATCTTGATTCAGTGCTTTACACCCTGGCCGATATGATCGACGAGAAGAAATGGTGGGGCATAAAGAAGGACAAGACCCTCACCCATGACACCCTGATCGCGATGGGCATCAAAGAGAAGCTGCAGGTGGGAGACATGGATCGGGCAGTTCATATCTTTCGCTCCGAGTTGCTTCGCCGGGGGGTCAAACTCAGCCATGCATCGCAGGCCCTGGCCGAATCTCTGGGTGTGAAGCAGCGGGTCGTTCCCATGACGGACGACATTGTTTCTACGGTCGTTTCTACCCCGGAAGGTGTGATGCACTTTCAGGAATTCTGGGTAGGGCGCCAGGGATTGCCGGAGGTTCGCGATCTATTTTTTGCGGGTCTGGATGCCGCTCTTCCCTGCCAGGCTTTCCTGGATCTGCTGGAAAAGGAAGACACCATTCTCATCGGTCCCAGCAATCCTGTCACCAGCATCGGCCCGATTTTGGCTCTGCAGGGCGTGCGCGAGCGGCTGGCGGACAAAATGGTGGTAGCCATGAGTCCATTCATTGGAAATAAGCCGGTGAGCGGTCCGGCTGCTAAATTCATGACGGCCATGAATGTCCCCCCCAATGATGAAGGCGTGCGATCAATGCTTGGCAAGGTGGACCTCTTCCTGGTGGACAAAAAGAGCAGCTACCAGGGAGAGTGCCGGCGCATGAGCACGCTCATGAGAACGAGAAGGGAGAGCGGCAAGGTGGCAAAGGAATTGCTGGAACTCATCTCCGCGGCCTGAATCGAGCAAGAGCGGAAGATGGATTTGAGGCTCAAGCATGAAGATAAAGATCAAAATTACGGGCGGTAAAGTGCATGGAGTGGGCTATCGGCCGTGGCTTACTGATGTTGCCGTAAATGCCTGCCTTCGTGGATTTTATGCCGGCAACCGTACAGAAAGAGAGAATTCTGTGGTCATAGTCCTGGCAGAGGGAGATGAAGAGAGCCTTTCTTTCTTTGAAGGACAGATAAGGTCAAGCAAGCCCCAGTTTGCAGAGGTAGATCGCATCGAGACCGAAGAGTACACAGGGGCGGTCATGCTTCTGGAATCGTATGCGGTAATACATACCACTGTGCTGTTGAATAAGGCAATTCTGCTTCTTTCCGGATAAATGATCTCCGCGGGCCGGATACGCTTATCAAGGCCTAGCAAAAATACCCTTCTGCCAGGAATCCTGGCATTGGGCTGATCTAATGTTCATAGGAGTAGACCACGGAACCACCGCCATAAGATTTGCCACCCCGGAGGGGCGCTGCTGGAATCTTGCCAGGCAAGAGGCCAGCCGCCTTTCTCCGGAAGATATTGTAGAGCGGATTGCTCAGCATTTAGGCCACGAGACCGTCGATCTGGTAGCCCTCAGCTACTCCATGGGAGACGGCATAACTAGGATTGTGAGGCTAGAGGATGCACCTAACCGCGGCCTGGTCCGGCAGGATGGAGCCGGTCTGCATGTGGGCGGCGGCACCAGGGTCTTTGAAGCCATCCAAGCCTCGGGCTGGCCGGCCATCCTTCTGCCCGGCATTCATCGTGCCAGCGATATCGATCCCCGTTTGAAGGTCTTCTCCCACGGCATGAGCCCGGAGAAGGTGGGCCTGGCCTACGGCGTTTTTAGGGGCAAAAGCCATAGCTTCATTGTATGCGATGCCAGCTCCAACACCGTTACATTTGCCGTGCTGCAGGGAAAGATCGTCGCCGCTATTGACGCGCCCATCTTTGCCCCCGGACTGATACAGGGCCCGCTGGATGTCGAGGCCATAAGAGATGTCGATTCCGGCAAGATGACGGCAAACCAGGCCTTTAACGGCGGCGGCATTCTCTCCAAGATGGGGCGGGCAAATCTGGAGCAATGCCTGCCCGAGGAAGGAACTCAGGCCCTCGAATCCCTATCATTATTCGCGGCCATGGAGATCAATGCCCTTCTCGTCCTCTGTCGCGACCGGGGCGTGGAGAATCCGGATCTATTTCTGGCCGGCAGCCCCGCCGCAAAGCTGAGTCGGCGCGTATCCGAGCTACTGGGCAGAGAGGTGCAGCCCCTGGAAAGCTCTGCAGCTGCACAAGGGTGCGCCTGGATCGCCAAAGACGTATTTAACGGCTCGAAGAGCATTCTGGGACTGGAAGTGGACCTTTGAAGAGTCGAAAAAGGAGTGCCTATGGAGCCTGTGAATGAGGAAGATTTAGCAAAGATTGAGGCTGAGTTTGCCGTTTCTCGCAAAGAAAAAATGCTAGCCCTTGATATGCTAGAAAAAGTCGCAAAAGCTCTTTCGGAGGCGGAGTCCGCATCTGCAGACGCTTCGTTGATAGACCGCCTTGACATGATGCAGATGGTGCTTACAGAGATCGCGAAGGAGAACGTCTGCAGCAATGCCAAATGCCCTCATTACAACAAAAAGTGCAAGATGAGATAAGCGAAGTCCTGGAGCCAAAAAGCCAAATCACAGCATATCCGGTGAGCATATCATCATTTTGATATATCCCTGCAGAGAGAGGACTTCTCTGGCCTCCGTCGGCTTCCAGTTCTCATCTACCATTGGCTCCCATGGTCCGCCCTTCTTGCACCATTTCATCAGATCCTCCTGGCTACAAAATCCAGAGGATATCCCGTCGGACCTGTTCTCGAAAAATCCGAAGAATTTCTTGCTTATCGGCCCGTACTCCGCCATATACCAGTGCATATTCTTTTCGTTAAATAGATGCAGATAAATGCGCTCTACGCCTATGCAAAAGTGATTTTCCGAAATGTTGGGAAGCTTGGTCAGATCGCTGGATGCTAAATCTGTGAATTTTTTTGTCAATGCTTAACCTCAATGGTCCATGCACTTGCCACCTCATTAAGTATCCGCTCCATAACCAAAAAGCTTCTGCACCATCCAGCACCTTCAGGAATCTTCGTTTTTTATTTTCGGATGGTATACTTGCGGAAACGCTCTAATCTATATATTTTGGCATCAATAGGAAATACAGATATGACCGAACCATTTGTAGATACTGAAACGGATCGAACCAAGTCCCGGTGGTTGGCAGAGGTATATCGTAATTTTGTAAGAGACATCGGCAGATCGAGGACCACGCTTCGAGCCATGTTTTACTATGCGATGCAAAGGAAGGAGACAGATTATCCTATTTGTGGATGGTTCGTAGGCGAGATTCGGATCACACGGCCTTACCATGATAGCGATGGCGAGAAGCTTTCCAAGTGGATGAGCAAAGCAAGAAAGCTGGGTTTCATTCCAACGGATGCCATTCTGGATGAGATTCCGGGAGAGCACGTGTTTTTGTCGGAGAGTTCTCCCAGAAGATCCAATTCCATGGAAGTTTGGCTGAATAAGTCCGCGCTAAATCCATTAATAGGTCCTGTCTGTGAGAAACACAACGTAACCCTCGTCTCGGTCAGTGGCAGTGCCTCGGAGGAGGCCATCGAAGCCCTGTACCGGCGCTGCGACTCTCCGACCGTCATTCTCTGTCTCTCCGACCTGAGTTCCGGCAGTGCGTTCTTTTGCCAGGATTTGGCGACGAAGATTGCAAAATTAAAGCCACCGGGAAGCAATGCAGATATCAGAGTAAAATGCCTTGGTCTCAAGCCCGATCAGGTTATGGAGCTTAAGATCCCACTGGTCCAGGGAAGTATTGATTCGAAAGAGAACCAAGAAAGGTTCAAGAAATATATGAAATCGCACTCATTTGATCCAAGAAAGATGGCGGAACTCGATGCATTGGAGGTCTATTATCCGGGAGGCATAGCCAGCTTCCTGGACAAATCCATTCCCGAAAACTTCGAGTAATAGCCTTTTCTACCGTCTTCTTTTCCGTGCTAAATGCACGACACGCGAAAAAGCATTTATACTTCCAAGCGCTGTAAACCACACCTCAATGTGGAGGTTTACGCCGCATTGTGGAGGGGGTTCTGTCATCATCCACCATACGATTGAGGGTCGGCAAGAGAATACTGGCCTTCTATCCTCAATCACAGCCAATCATCCAAAGATGCTTCCAGCCAAGGCGAATGTGACAAAGTGCATACTGAAAACCAGTTTAGATTCAGTAAACCCACCTGTAACCCAACAGACTGATAAGACTATTCACAACCTCGAAATTTATCTTTCAAATAGCAGCCATTTTAGATCCTGCATCTATGATCGCCGAGAGGTCCAATGCATAGCAGGTCGTTTTGGCTTATCTCCGGAGCGAATTCGCTGTGAGCTTAGAAGGCTCGGCTATCAATTGACCAATAACGGTCACGGCCGAATGATCTGGAAGAGTAAGGAAGGCGAACGCATGAATCATAACAAAAGGATCGCCTCCTTGGAGGATTATATTGCCAAATGCGAAGCCAGACAGCTACAATTTTTTGATAGATCTGAAATTGGCAGGATCGCGAAAATAAATGGAGTAGACCGCGACTGTGTTAGAACTGCACTGCGACGCAGAGGTTATAAATTGAGCAAAAACACCCACAACATCGTTGTTTGGATCAAGGCGCGGGACATTTGATTTGATAGAAGGTACGAAAAAGCATTTATACTCCCGAGCCGATGTAAACTCTGCCCAATGGCATGGGTTTACAGAACCGCTGCGTTGCGGTCCGATTTGGCCATCATCCGCCCAAAATTAGGGGCCAGTAAGGGAATACCGGCCCCCTCTATCCTCTTTTCACCTGCATTTTATGATCATTGCAGCGCGCAAAATAGCATAAGGCCCGGCAGTTCTCTGTAAAGATGACTGCAAAAAGATGCACCCTGCAGCAAGCCAGGGGTTATTCATTCAAGAAACCAAAAAATATATATTTGGGCTGCGACCTAGGCAGCTTTTTTGCTTCCCAAAGCAACCATGGCTATGCCAGCGGCTGCAACACATACATCCCCAATAACCATCATCATAGTATTGCCGCCTGATGTGAATATCGCGGCGATACCTCCAATAAACAATACTGCACTCACCATGCCACTTGTTTGCATTTCTTTTCCCTCCTCATTATTACGCACAATTGTAAGCCCATGTGATTGGTTCGGGTTTACATTTACATGGAAGTATAAATGCTTTATCGTTGAATGCAAAGTCGTCTAAACCACGCTTTTGCATTCCTGCTCCGTATACTGTCTCTCTAACCAGCTTACCCCGAATAGGAATGCTGCGGAGACCGTCATGCCAAGCAGAGGATACGTCTGGCCCAGGAAGATCGCAGTTACTCCGCCTCCCAGCAGCGCTCCCAGCGCGCCGGAAGGCGTAAGGCCCAGCCGCTCTCTGTAAAATCCGGCAATAACCGGTAAGAGCAGACCACTGGTAAAGACGGTATAAGCGATAAGCAGAGTCTTGATGATGCTGGGCAAGGAAACCGCTAATGCCAAAGCCAAGAGCCCTATGATTAACACAAAAAGCCTTGACATGGCCATCAGCTTCTCTTCACCAGAAGCCGGCCTTGCCTTTCTGTAAATATCCAGAGTTAGAATGGAAGTAGCAGTCATCAGGCTAGTGTCTGCTGAGGACATGAATGCCGCCAGGAGAGCTGCGGCCACCAGGCCTTCCGTGGCGGGCGACAGAAGCCCTGTCAGGAGCACGGGAATGGCCTGCTCAGGTGATGCGCCAGGGTAAAGCGACCGGGCAAAAATGCCCAGGGATGTGATCAGGAGGGCCAGGGGAATGAGAATGACGGCTGCGATCGCCGCTGATATCTTTGCTTCTCTCGGGGTATGGGCAGAGAGCAAACGAGAATACATATCCGGCCCGACCAGGTACGCCGAGCCGACGACCAGTAGCATGGAAAGTACATCCCATCCGCCCATCTCTGCCGAAGTGGGAAAGCTCTGGCGAAAGAGCAATCCGGGTCCGGCTGCCTCAAATGCTCTGAAAAACAGGACGATTATTCCTGCTAATATTATCATGAGCTGTACCAGGTCTGTCCTTATCACCGAGCCCTGTCCTCCGTGTGCTGTGTAGAGCACGAAGACGGCCGTACATGCTGCCATGAATAGGGTCTCGTTTCCTCCGAATACGGCGCCAAGAACTTTACCGCAGGCCACAATCTGCACGGCAATGACTCCCACCCAGGAGATAACAATGAGAGCGGAGGCGACAAACCTCACGCTTTCCCCATAAAATGATCCTACCAAATCGGGCAGAGTGCTGCATCCGCTAGCTCTTACTTTCTCGGCAAAAAAAGTCGCCAGCACCAGCAGTCCAGCCGTACCGGAGAGCATCCACCATGCACCCGGCAGGCCTTTGCTGAAGCCCAGGCCCGTCATGCCAAGAGTTGCCGAAGCACCAATGATGGTGGCACAGAAAGTGCCTGTAAGAAGAACCAGTTTTATGCTCCGCCCCGCCAGGTGGAAATCCTCCAGTCCTTTCAGGCGGTGCCCCCAAGCGCCGATGGCAAGCATCCCCATCAAATATATTACTATTACGACGGCAGCCGGATTCATAAACCATGCCTCACGAAATTGTAAACTCTTTTTCGCGAATAAGGTTTACAATACTATTAAGCTTTTGCTGTAGCTGTAACCGCAGTGCCGATTAATAATTGAAATTGATAAAAGAAAATAGAGGGCCAGTACCTTTTTTTGGCTGGCCCTCTATTGTAGGCCGGATAGTGGATAAACCCCACCACAATTTCGGTGTAAACCCATGGCGTTGGGCATAGTTTACGTGAGCTTGGAAGTATAAGAATTTTTGCTTGGGTACCTGTCTTATTCCCTTGCCTTGATTTGTCTTTCCATGAGATTTGATTCAAGCTTGCCACAAACAAGACAGCTGATTGTGTTAGGGATTTTGCCCTCAAGCCAGGCGATCAATAATTCCTCCGTGGAGAACTCAGCCCCACAGCCGATACAATGAATCATTCTTCCTTTTGTCATTCAGGAAATGGTTTTTGGACCAGGGGCCTTATCAATGCTATCCTTGGATGGAATTCCAGGTATGATCACGTTCGCTTAGGGCGCATCAAAGGATATCGGCCTGACTCGTTTTAGAGTTCGACGCCTCGCCAAAATGTAAAGCTTCTAGATAATGATTGAGGGAATGGTATCCTATTCAGATATACTTAGAGCAAAGCTATTGATTTTTCTTCGCGAAGGACCAATTTGAGGATATTCTTAATCAGCTGTGTCTCGCATGTTCCGTCCTGCTGGCGACGGTGTGCACCGCTGCCGTTTGACTTCGGAGTTCCAATTCGTGGATTGACACGATAAAATAGAGAAAATAGTAATGCAGATCCTGGCACGAGCCAGGATCGAAAAGAACAAGTTTATCTAACGCCTGCTCTGCTATCAGACCATTTGTTGAACACGTATGGCAGTATGACTGTGCTCGCACCGAATATTACCAAAGCGATTAATTGATCCATGATGTTAGGCATTTTTTTCACCTCCATTTAGGGCATCGGATACGCTAGACTTGGGCCCTATCATCCAGCATCCCACATAAACTTTGTGCTTTCTCATGCTTTGAAAAGTAGTGGTGCATGCATTTTTGATTCGTAATATCTCGGTTGGCCAGGCAAAATAGGGATGAAGGGATGAGTTCGAGGTCAATCCCCCTAGGAATGAATCCTGCGATAATGAATTCTTTTTGAATTACTCTTCCTTTAAGTCTGACCCAATAGTACCGATATGACGATGGCAGCCACCCAAAATCCTACCCACAACGGATACACACCCAACTCCTGTTGACCAATCTTCATTTTCTTGTTCCTCCTGATTTGGTAATTTTTCCTTTTTTCCAAATTCATCTTTTTTCTTAGTATTTATCATTTTCGAGTTTTCTGGAATAAGTATTGATATAGAGGAACTCATAAGGATTGAAAAATGAGGTGCCGCGAGAAAAATGCCTGGCCCAAAATACACGAAAATAGAGATAACCCCAGAAGCCTTTCTGGCTCTGGAATCTGAAACTATTCTTCAGAGCAAGACCCTGAAGAAACTCGCGTCCGAACTAATACTGAATGGGGTTTCTGAAGCGTCCCTGGATTTTGCTCAAAGAGCCTTGGCCGCCAACATGGCCAGCCAAAAGTCAAGCGAAAAACTGGTAAAAGTGATCAAGGATATCGGTACTTCTGGGATAAAATTTGATGCGATTTTTTTAGAGATCATTGAAAATATGATAAAAGAGAAAGAATATCTGGAAACAATGTTGTACGTTGCCCAGCATACTGCTTCAATGCAGCGCGATGAACTTCACCGGGTGCTGACGATCTGTGAATATCATAAGCTATCCAATGCCCACAAAGCAAATATTGTTAAAAATTTGAATGATATCGAATCAGGCAATTGCAAATTCCAATAATATAGGGCGAAGGCCGGAAAGCCGGCCTTTTCAGCCTACATCATTTAAACATTTCAACAGCAGCAATTACTACTATCAATATAGCAGCAGCAGCCATAACCAGGTTTCTAACCTCGATGTGCATCACTTGTTCTCTCATATGCTTGGGTCTATGAGTGACTACCTCATGGATCCAAACCTCATGTTGCAGCATTGCGTCGCTCTTTACTACTGTCATAAATCTTACCTCCTTTTGCAGGGCGCTGGAATAACCATGCCTTGCTCTGTTATTACTCTTCAGTAGAAAAACTTTGCCAGGCAATAGATCTGCGGCCAGGAATTGTTCTGTAAACCTCTGCATCCTTCTGGATCATGCCTTCTGCCGCAAGGATGCGCAATTCAGACGCTATTGACTCGCTCCTCTGCCGAAACTGGTCAACTACCAGCTTCTCCAGATCTTTTTTGGCAACGCTTTTCCCTTTGCCGATCCCTGGACAAGTGGGATTATAACCAATGCTAAGGATGAGATCACCTTTTGGCGTTGACTCCTCTTCCACCCGGAATGGGAAGAGCCTGCAAGCCCTGGGTCGCACTGGATAAACGGTGCATCTCTCCTCGTAGAATACGCAGGTGGTATCCCCCTTGCTCTTCATGACCGGAATGTCCAGGATCACCTTCTTTCCTCCTTCCTTGGCCCGGACGAATTTACCGTCGTACTCGTAGAGCGTGTCCACGAAATCCTTCGCGACGAGCCCTGTTTTGCGGCTTATGCGTTCGATGTCCTCTTTCGTCAGGTAGATGAGATTGGACTTCTCCCAGAACTCCTTTAGCTGTTCCATGGGAACCAGGTCCTCAAACTCCGATGGCCTTTTATGACGGCAACAGGAGCCGCATCTCTGGCACATGAATTTGATATCTTCAAACGCAGTTTGCACAACAACGCGAGGCAAAGAAACCTCAAAAAGAGGAAAAAAGAAGGCGCTTAAAGCGTCTTCTTATAGGGATGGTCGTCGGTCAGAACCTTCAGCCCGAGCTCCTCAGCCGACTCTGCCTTGAAGATGTCCACCATGGCGGCAGCCGGGAAGATCATGGGTGCGTTCTCGATGGGGCCGTACAGATAGAAGTCTGCGCCCAAGATGCCTGCCACCAGGTTGGCCCCGATGTCCACAGGTGCAAAGGCTTCCTTGTGCTCTTTCTTCCATCTCTTCATCCAGTCCCAGGCGGAGGCTGCATTGTGGAAGCCTGCGCCCACGGGAAGGCCCAGTTGAGCCTTGACGGCGATGCATGCCCTGTAGGTAGCACCGGAGCCGTTGCCCAGAGGCATGGCCGCCACATCCAGGAGAATCCTGGTGATGCCGCACTCTTTGGCGTAATCCAGCATGCCCTTCTTGGCGCCGCCGGCTGCCTTGGTCAGGATGTTCATCTTGCCAACGGTTCCCTTCTCCATGGCATTGAAGGCCAGGACGATAGCGGCATCGAGGTCGCTGTCCTTGACGGCCTGCAGCTCCTCTGGTGTAATGGAGGCGTTGATGGAGTTATGGATGGCCTTGTCGGCTACGCCTATCTCAGAGGCGTACTTGACGCCGAAGGCGCGCACCGACGGTGCAGAGGAGTCGATGAGGAATGGGTAATCGGATATGCCCACAAACCAGTCGATCTCCTTCTTCATGGCCTCATCACTCTCTGCAACAATCTGGTTCATACAGGAGTTGCCGGTGATGTCGCTCATCTCAACCTGTTTATTCCAGAGCCTCTCTGCAGCTGCCGCGTCAAAGACTCCGTGCTCCGGATCGGATACGATCTTGTGCCTGGCATAGAACATGGTGCCTATGCAGCATGTGGGGTACTCTCCAGGCTGGCCCCCAACCTTGAACTTGCCAAACTCGAAGACCTCTTGCTTCCTATCAAACTTAAACACTTAAATCACCCTTGTCCAGTTACCGGCATATACGAACAGCACATATGCCAGTATAATGATCAATCCTGCGCAAACACCGTAGGCGGTACCTAGATCCCTGCCGATAGACTTGCCTGCCCGCAGGAACTTCTCGCCTGAGTAGAACTCGATCTTCTCATCGATCTTATCCAACCTGGCCATAAGCTGGTTGAACTGTTCCGGATCGACAACCGCGACGGGTACTACCTGTCTTCCTTCTTCAGCCATGGCTCACAGCCCCCCCTGAAATATGAAGAACGGCCCGATCATCATCAAGAGTGCGATGATGAAACCGGTGAAGAATCCCATCGAAACGGTGGAAAGAACTCCTGAGCTCATTTTCGTCTCTCTGGCCAGGAGCTGGCCCTTATACTTGATGTCCTCTACAATGTCATCGAAGTACCCTTCTTGGGTCATGACAACCGTGGGATATCCCTGGCCGTAGACAACCTCTTTCTCCTCTGCCATTTCTAGATCCCTCCTTTGGGTGCGATCCTCAGGATTAAGCCGAAGAGGATCAGGACAATGGTCATGCCTAGGGCAAGGCCTTCCATCTTTCCTGCATAAATGCCCGCTTGCAGCTTGTTGAGGAGACCATCGACAGTAATTGCGGATTGCTGAATTCTGATTCTGTCTCTGATCTCGACAACTTCGGCTGCCAATGGCCTGGGTCCGTGATCTTCCTCTTCGTCTCCGCCTCTGCTGATCTCTATTCTCATGGGCTCGACGTCTAAGGCCCCCGGATCCTTGGAGACCAGCTCCTGGATCTTGGCCTTGATAGCGCCCATGTCCTCGGTGTCCATCATCATGATAGGCTGGACCTGCGTTTTGATCCGCTCTATGGACTCCTCGTTCAGGTTCTGGATGAAGGGAATGGCGCCCGTGGCCCCGACAATCTTTCCCTCCTTATCTATACCGTCTTTGAGGAAGGCTTCTACAGCCTGGCCGGTGATATGCCCTTTGACCTCCATTCCCGTAATGATCAGGTATCTGATGTTGGGATTGGAGACCAGATTAGCGGTCATCTTCTCTATTCCGATGTTCTCTGTCTTGCAGGGTCCAACCAGACCGGCACCGGCAGCGAACAGCTCGGAGGCCTTGAGATGCGATCCGCAGGTACAGACGGCCACCGGGCTTTCCGGATTTCCAACTTCATACTCGCCTGTGATCAGCGGCCAAGGATCGGTAGGCTTCTTCTTAAGCACCATCTCACATGCCTCCCGTATGCGTTACTGCGGCTCTTACTATCGCGATTCCTTCCGGCGTGGCGAACAGCGAGCTGATCAGGATGACGAATGCCACTACCAGGCCGATGATTAAGCCCGCCCAGATGTTGGTGTAGAGGCCGCCGATGTAAGAGGCTTTGCCTCTGTTGGCGTAGGACTCCATGAGTTCGCTGTCCGGCCCCAGTTGGTTCATCATATCCTGCGCTATCCTGTCCAGCCTCTCAATCTTAGGATAGAGCGGATCGAGCGCGTACTGAACGACGTCCTCCCTCTCCTGTGAGACTGTTCCCTTGATTGGGTCAAATAGCAGACCCAGTTCAGGTGATACTCTAACAACTCCCATTTTCTCCTCCTCCTTATAGCGCGCTCGGGGGCAGAAGCCCGGTTCCTACCACTGCGGCAGCATCTCTCTTTGCCAGTCTGAAGTACCAGACAAAGAAGTAGTACCAGAGTGCAAAGCCCACTACTATCGTCAGCATTGCCGGAGCAAATCCGATCGTCACTATGGAGCATATGCCAAGTCCAAACATGGCCAGTCCGCCGACCATCATACCATCGATGAGCGTCCTGTCCTGCTTCTCATCAGGTCCCAGGTTGGCGTTGAACGGATGGAATAGGGCCATGCCTCCCAGGATGAAGATGACTGCCAAAAAGCCGGTGTTGTAAACGGTGGCGATGATCTCGTTGTACGATAGAGATCCGGATAGGCTAACGCTCCAGGCAAGTACTGCCATGGTGCATGCGCCGGAGCCGTCCATCAGTCCTTCTTCCATGATGGGGATGTTGAATTTCATTACCTTATTACAGAGGGTGCCAACGACATACCCGAAGATCATGGCATAAACCAAAGTAATGATTACACCGCCCCACTCGAATCCGATCCTACCGGCGATGTTCAGGCCGAACACGGCAGCCACACACGCCATTCCCGTGCACAGCATTCCCATGGCGGGTACTCCTGTACCGAGACCATAGGAACAGATTCTGCGGATGGAGTTTGCTCCCCACAGCACTGCAAATAAGGCTGCAATGCATCCTATGAAGGAGAATACCTTCGTTCCTGTCATAGCGTTAAGGCCCACAGTCAGATATATTCCAACTACTGACCCGATTATGCCGTACATCCTCAGTTGCTTGGGCTCCAATTTGAATCCTTTTAGCTGATCCATCTTAAGCACCTCCCAAGGGCTGGATAAGCACCGTCATAATAGCCAAGAGTATTCCTGCAACCAAGCTTGCCTTGAATGCCAGGGGCCACTTCTTGAACTTGGGGTCGTGGAATCCTTCGATAGTTCCCTGAATGTTCCAGGAGGGAATTACAGCTTGCACGAAGAATATGCCTATGGCGAAGATAGCTGCTTGCGCAGGATTCCCGCCGATTTGCAGACATGGGTAGTAGATCATGGCTCCTCCGACGCCGCCTAAGAGAGCGCCAATGGTGCCGCTCACGAAGCATACCGTGGGGATGCCCTGACCTACCGTTCCCGGAGCCACATAAGGCGGCTGGGGAAACATGGTTATGGGGTCGTAGTTGACCTTGGCCGAGGCATAAGGACAGCCAACGGCGTAGGAGTAGATGAAGTCGCCAGTCAGCATTGTGGCATCCATCATGATCATGGAGCCCACAGCGCCTGTAGCCAGAATCGGCCAGATATTATCTGTGACAGACATCATCAAACCGGCGGATAATAGACCGGTCAGACCCGAGCCTGCTGCCAGGGTAACCGTACCTGTACCGATACCTGTAGCCTGCGCCATAGCTGCCGGCGCGCCGCCCACAGGCACAAAATGTACGCCTACGCTCACCAGGAGACCTCCAACTACGATCTCCAGCATATAAATGAGCATATTAGTATCAAAGACAAGGCTCATGCTGCAATGTCCCCCTTATAGCCTGGATATGGCCCGTACTTCTTCCTCGCGGAGATTTCCATATAAAGATTATATAAGTTCATAGCAAGTACAAAGAAACATCCCATCGCGATGGCATAAGTTGCCTGGGTAACGGGATCAAAGACCGTTGTTCTCCAGTTGTCCAGGAACACTGTCAGGCCAAAGCCTAGACCCGTGCACGGACCGCCGAACTTGGCGCAAAACCATGCGTTATCAATAGAATTTCTCAGGCCAGCTTCTGCTTTCCTGACGATCTGTCCGGAGAGCATAGTGTTGAGGCCCTGTCCGAAAAGCCTCCACTGGAACTCGCGCTCGCCACCGTAGTGAATATCACCCACAGATGATCCGATAGCTCCCACAGTTATGCCCCAAATGAGGCCAATAACGGGAATCGGGAAGGGATGATGTGGCGTGAGCACGTAGACCTGAATAATTGCTATCAGGGTTATGCAAAACGACGTTATCCACACATGCGCCATGATGGAAGGCGTTGTGTACCTGATAATATCCAGGTATATCCACTGATTGAACCTGGCCTGGCTGGCAGACCGTCCTAGGTAAGCGCTAAGAGACATAACGCCGTCGAATAGAGCGGCTAATGAAGCACCAGCAACTGCTGCAAAGAGCAAAGGCATATGATAGCCTTCGATGAGCACATAAGCCATGAGACATGCAACCGCACACCACAAAGCATTCGATGGTGGCTCGCCTGCAATGGCCTTATTATAAATCCGGTGGGGATTTCCTACCTGGGCAGCCAACTGAACTTGTGAGTTGGGATTGCTTTGAGAACCAATATCCGAATCGATATCCTCAGAAGCACCCGCAACAAACGCAAGAGCACCAGCCGCAGCACAGATCCCCATGCCAAATGCGTCCATGTATTCCTCCTCCTTTTCATTTCACCAATTTCATGCTGTTTCAGGATAAAATTGGCTATGACGCTCTCGGTATCAATTACCTAAACTTATAAACCTTTCGCGATGGCAGACAGGGAAAATATCTTGCTCATCGCTATCTAATGCAGGTGAAACAAAGTGACAACAGGACCTTTATGGCAAAAAAGTGAGCTATGGCCCACAAGAAAGGCAAAAACACAATTGTTAACTTACCAGGGTTCTCTCTTCGCACCCATTTTGTAGCCGATGATATTTGTAACCCGGTGCAGTACAGGGGTTATTAGTAATACTATTAATATTATAGTAATAGTAAAATGCTGCATAAACCAGTCCGGTGCAATGATCAATGTGAGAAGCCAAGCTCCAATGACAAAATCGAGCTGATCTATGATAAAAAGGGGTGCACCGCGCTGCAGACCCATGCGGCGCTTGAAGAATGCCGCCACGATATCTCCCAGCATCGCTCCCAGGGAGAGGGCCAGGAGAATGAATAATTGCTCATAGCCGCTGCCAAAAGTTGGCAGGCCGACATAGGGTGCGACCATGTTTTGCAAGAGCCCGGCCAGAACGCCGCAGACGGTTCCCGCGAAGGTTCCCCGAAAGGTCTTGCCGTCGCCCAGTATGCGCCGCCCGTCCGAGAAGATCCGGCCCCCATCCAGAGGCATGCCTCCGCCGAAGAGTGCGGCACAGTTATTGGGTATGTATGCGGGCAGCATCAGCCAGAAGGCAATGATCAGGGCATTCATTCGTATTTCCTGAATCGTTTTCGCGTTCTCTCCCTTATATCAAAGTATCTGATGGACGTTTGGATTTTGGATCGAAACAGTTAAGTTCAACCTCTGCAACCTAAGGGGCGGGCGTCGATGGTCTAGTGGTTATGACTTGGGCCTTCCAGGCAGATTTTGATTCTCTGCGAAGCAAGCCTACAACCCGGGTTCGAATCCCGGTCGACGCACTTCTTTTTTGATTGAATTTTATTCTTACGTTGAATGCCGAATTATTTTCGCTAGATTTATATCCTAGTTTAACCAGTTGTTGATTTATGAATTCCGGTGGGGAGATCTCCAACGCACGAGGATTACTGGCCGAGAAGATCGCAGGAGAGATCACCCTTTCCACTAGTCCTGGTGATACCCTGAGGAAATGGCGCAGAAACTTCGCCATAACCCAGACCGATCTGTCCAATCATATGGGCATGTCTCCTTCCGTGATCTCTGATTATGAGAGCGGCAGGCGAAAGTCCCCCGGCATAATGATCGTGAGCAAGATCATTGATGCGCTCCTGCGCATAGATGAGAGCCGCGGCTGCAATGTTCTGCGCGCCTACGAAAACATGTGGGGCGACATTTTAGGCCTGGACTCCATCTGCAGCGTCTGCGAGTACCAGGATCCCATCCACCTCGCGACCATTGTCGAAAAACTGAATGCCGATGTCATCTTCGGCCGCACGGATATCACCATCTGGGGCTATACGATAATAGATAGCATGAAGGCCATCATTGAGATGCTTCCCGACCAGTTCCAGAAGATCTACGGACGCAGCACGGCTCGTGTCCTGATATTCACGGGCGTTCACTCGGGCAAATCGCCCATGGTGGCGGTGCGGGTCAGCAACCTCAAGCCCGGCGCCGTAATCTTGCAGGGGATAATGCCGTCCGAAGTTAGTCCCATTGCCATTAGAATCGCCCAGATCGAGAATATTCCTCTTTTAACGACACATTTTTCCGTTGACGATATCTCTAGTGCTCTGAGCAAAGGGTGAAATCTCTTGGTCTCTGGTATTGTAAGTTATGGGGTCTATATCCCGCGATTTCGCATAAGGCTGGACGAGATTGCTCGGGTTTGGGGGGACGGAGAAGAGATCTCAGAGGGTCTGCAGGTCTTCGAGAAATCCGTGCCCGATCTGGATGAGGATACGGTGACCATAGCCGTGGAAGCGGCAAGAAATGCCTTGCAGCGCGCCAGAATTGATCCGAAAAGGATCGGTGCCATTTATGCCGGCTCGGAGAGCCATCCTTATGCCGTGAAGCCCACCGCCACTATAGTTGGCCAGGCCGTATGCACCTCATCCTCTTTTACGGCTGCGGACTTCGAGTTTGCCTGTAAAGCGGGCACCGCTGCCCTTCAGGCGTGCCTGGGCCTTGTCAGCTCCAATCTAATTGATCTGGGCCTGGCCATAGGCGCGGATGTGAGCCAGGGCGCTCCGGGAGATATGCTGGAATATACGGCCGCAGCCGGTGGAGCGGCCTATCTGATAGGAAGCAAAGATGTGGTCGCAGAGATCGAGGGCACTTATTCTTTCACAACCGACACCCCTGATTTCTGGAGACGGGAAGGCATGGCCTATCCGGAGCATGGGGGAAGATTCACGGGCGAGCCGGCCTACTTCAAACATGTGACTGGTGCTGCGCGCGGCCTACTGGAACGGCTGGGCAGCGCCCCTGAGGATTATGATTATGCCGTATTTCACCAGCCCAATGGCAAGTTTCCCGTCCGCGTGGCCAGGATGCTGGGCTTTTCCAAAAAGCAGATCGAGCCGGGATTGATTGTGCCATTGATCGGTAACACCTACTCGGCGTCCTGCCTCATTGGTCTTGCCGCCACTTTGGACATCGCACAGCCTGGTGAGCGCATCTTTGTGACCAGCTTCGGCTCTGGTGCGGGAAGCGACGCCTTCAGCATAAGTGTGAAAGATAAAATTGATGATATCCGCTGCGGTGCGCCAAGCGTTCGCGACTATATCGGCGAGGCCGAGTATCTTGATTATGCCATGTATGCCAAGCATAAGGGCAAGCTGAGAATATGAGATCCGTATCCATAATTGGTGTAGGCTGCACCAAGTTCGGAGAGCGATGGGATGTCTCTTTGCGCGACATGATCGCTGAGGCCGGTGTGATGGCCATTGGGGATGCCGAGATCACCGGTGAGCAGATCGACGCGCTCTACGTGGGCAACATGAGCGCCGGCCGGTTCATCGAGCAGGAGCACATCGGGGCGCTCATCGCCGACTGCGCCGGCCTCTCCCGCCTGCACGTGCCCTCCACGCGCGTGGAAGCGGCCTGTGCCTCCGGGGGCCTGGCGCTACGTCAGGCGGTGCTGGCGGTGGCCAGCGGCTACAGTGATATTGTCATCGCGGCGGGCGTGGAGAAGATGACCGATGTCTCCACCGGCACCGCCGCCGACGCCCTGGCCGCGGCAGCGGACCGGGAATGGGAGTGCTTCTTTGGCGCTACCTTCCCTGCGCTCTATGCCATGATGGCCAAGCTGCACATGCGCCGCTATGGCACAACCCACGACCAGATGGCCCAGGTGGCGGTGAAAAATCACCACCATGCCTGCATGAATCCCATAGCCCAGTATCACATGGAGATAACCATTGATGATGTGTCTAAGTCTCCTATGGTGGCGGACCCTCTGCATGTCCTGGACTGCTCTCCCATCTCCGATGGAGCGGCGGCATTGGTGCTTGCCCCTACGGAAATAGCGAGACGGTTTTCCGAAGAGCCCATAAAGATCGTGGGCAGTGCCCAGGCGAGCGATACTCTGGCTTTGCATGATCGTCGCGATCTGACCACATTGGACGCCACCGTTCATGCCGGACGCTCTGCCTTCACCCAGGCCGGGATCGAGCCGCGCCACGTTGACGTGGCCGAGGTGCATGACTGCTTTACCATCGGGGAGATCTTGGCCATAGAGGACCTGGGATTTGTGGAGAAGGGCCAGGGCGGCAAAGCCACACAGGATGGTATGACGGCCCTCAGCGGCAGCATTCCCATCAACACCTCCGGAGGGCTGAAGGCCTGCGGCCATCCCGTGGGCGCTACAGGAATAAAGCAGGCCTACGAGATCGTCCTGCAACTTCGCGGGAAGGCAGGCAAGCGTCAGGTGGATGAGGCGGAGGTGGGCCTGGCCCACAATGTGGGCGGTTCGGGCGGAACGGCCCTGGTCCACATATTTTCGAGGTGATGATGACAAACCAAGCACCCAGATTCTGGAGAAGCATACCGCAAAGATACAATCTTTCCGGGACACACTGCACTTGCTGCAATGAATACTTCTTTCCTCCCAGAAACCTCTGCCCTAACTGCCGTCGCGGGGCACATTTAGAGGATTACACCTTCAAGGGAACGGGCAGTGTCATCACCTACACTACCATCTATACTGCCACCGAGGATTTCGAGAGGCTGACGCCCTATAACCTGGCCATCATCCAACTGGATGAGGGGCCCAAGATTACCGGTCAGATCGTATCCAGCTCAGCGGGTGTGAAAATCGGCATGCTTGTACGGCCTGTATTTCGCATACTGGGAAAAGAGGGTGACAAGGGCATAATCTACTACGGTACCAAGTTTGCGCCTCTGCTGGAGACTGGCTGCTCGGACGAAAACGCTAAAGGATAATCTTTACCGAATAGAGACTCACTCGAAACAGCGAGGGACCTGATGATTTTACCCAAAGAAGAAATCTGTTCTGTCCATCTTCGGGCCGCCCTCTTCTGCGCTGAGAAGGAAGGGTCCGGTCTTGATGACATTCTCTCGTTCTTTTATATCGCTAAGCATTCGGGAGAGTCCATTTCTCTCTTCTGCCTGCATAACTAGAAAGAAGCTATACTCTCCAAAGAGACGATAGACGTCCCTTACTTCCGGCCTTTTTTGCAGATTGGCATAAACCGATCTTTCCTGGCCAGAGCTAACTTTGATCATTGTCATTCCAAATAACATTTACCTGATTCCCCCACAGGAGCAACTAAGAAATAAGTTCGAGGATTTATATCTTTTGCTCATTTGAGGATAATTGAGAAGGCCACGCGAAGGATGTAAATATTTTGCAGCCGGATATAGAAAACATGACCCTCGTATCCCTATGCTTTGAGGTCCACCAGCCGCTGCGGCTCAAGAAAAATTTCTTCTGGGATCGCTCCCCCCTAAGGGAGGCTGTGCCCAATTTGCGGGAGTTTTATTTCGATGATTCCGAGAATCGGAGGATCTTTGAGCGCGTATCCGACAAATGCTATCTGCCTGCCAACGAGGTGATCTTGGAGTGCATTAGAAAGCATGAGGGATCGGAGAGGCCCTTTAAGGTCGCTTACAGCTTCTCTGGCGTCTTCCTGGAGCAGTGCCGTGCCTACCGTCCCGAGGTTTTGGACTCCTTTGTCAAGCTGGTGGAGACGGGCGGGGTGGAGGTGATGGGGCAGACCTACTATCACTCTTTGGCCAGCCTCTTCGAGGATAAAAGCGAATTTTTCGAGCAGGTCAAGATGCATAAGGAGCTTATCTGGGACATTTTTGGGCTCTATCCTACTACCTTCGAGAATACGGAGCTGATTTACAATGACGAGATTGCGGGAATGGTCGAGAGCATGGGATACCGGGCCGTCTTCACCGAGGGCGTGGTGGCCGACCCCAATTACGTTTACCGGCCACCCCAAACCGGCATATCTTTGCTGCTTCGTAATTTCAAGCTCACAGACGACATAGGCTTTCGCTTCTCCTCGCGTAGCTGGGAAGAGTACCCTCTCACTGCTGACAAGTATGCCAACTGGCTCGCCGCCACCCCCGGCCAGTGCATAAACATCTTCTGCGACTATGAGACCTTTGGCGAGCATCAGTGGGCGGACACGGGCATCTTTGAGTTCCTGCGTGTTCTGCCAAAAGAGGTTCTCCGGCATGAGAACCTCCGCTTTGCCACGCCTGCCGAGATCGCCCGCGACACTCCTCCAGAAAGAGAGTTATCTGTGCCAAATTATGTCTCCTGGGCGGACCTGGAGAGGGATACGAGCTGCTGGCTGGGAAATGCCTTGCAGCAGGCCTGCTTCATCTACCAAAAGCGACTCGAAGCGCCGGTCAAAGAGAGCCGGGATCCAGAGCTTCTGCAGATTTGGAGGACGCTTCTCTTATCCGATCATCTCTATTACATTTTCACTCACGGCGGGGGCCCAGGAGAGGTGCACAGCTACTTCAGCCCCTACGGCATCCCTTATGATGCCTCCGTCACTTACTTTAGCGTTCTATGTGACCTGCACTACCGTCTTAAGATGAGGACCCACCTGGCCGATTCACCCTTCCGTTTTGCCACAGACACGGATCAGTTCACGGGAGAGGTTGCCTGGAGCTTAGCCGGCCTGCAAAATATTTTAAAAACCGTATCTATCGAATCACTGCACTATCATAATAGCCGGGGGGACCTGGCCATCTGGGCCGCGACCAGCCTCGCAGATGCGCCTCTGGCAGAGCGTATGGCTAAATTAAAGAGCATCAAGGGGGAAAGACTGCGAAAAGGCCTGTTGAAGGCAGTAGATGCCGCCCTCTTGGGGGGCAAATGATTAGTTATGTTGAGGGCGCGGGCCGGGAGTGGCTGCTGGCCAACGATCTAGGCGGCTATGCCTCCGCCACCATAGTAGGCAGCAACACGCGGGCCTATCACGGCCTTCTTGTGGCGGCGCTGGAGCCTCCCGCGGACCGCTGGCTTTTGCTCAGCTCCCTGGACGAGGAGATCGCAGGCATTTCTCTGGCCAATCATCAATATCCTGGAGTGATTCATCCCCAGGGATTCAAATACCTGCAGGAGTTTCGTTCGGATCCCTTCCCTCGATTATGCTATCAAGTGGGCAGTACCTGCATCGAGAAGACCGTTTTCATGATCCGTGGTGAGAACACCACCATCATCAGCTACAAAATTAAAAATGGGCAGGGAACGTTTGCCATCGTTCCCCTGGTGCACAGCAGGAGCTTTCACGCTGCATCCCCTCTGCCGCCCCTGGGCCAGGAGCCTCTTGGTGCGGGAACGATTCTCCGATCACGTCTTCGCCCGGACATCCGCCTCACTCTATTCTCGGACGGGCTTGCCTATGTGCCGCAGGAGATGATTTACCATAACTTCGAGTACGAAGAGGAACGATTGCGGGGCTTAGCCTGGAAGGAGGACCTCTTCACGCCGGGCCATTTCGAGATCGAGCTATCGGGAGACTCCGCCTTTGCCATTGCTGCCTCTACCTGGAGGACCGGCATGCCGGACTGGCGGGCAGAGCAGAAAAAAGAAATGGAGCGTCTGGAAAAGATAACCGCCCCCATTCCGGATCTGGCAAAGGCCGCAGACGCCTTCCTGGTGAAAAGAGATCAAGGCATGAGCCTCATCGCCGGATACCACTGGTTTGATGATTGGGGTAGGGACGCCATGATCTCTCTGCCTGGCCTCTTGCTCTCTACAGGACGCTTTGAGGATGCCAGGCAGGTCTTGAAATCCTTCGCAAAAGCAATGAACGATGGCGTTTTGCCTAACGATCTGGGGGCCGGCTCTTACAACACCGTGGACGCATCCCTGTGGTTTGTTCGGGCCGTATGCCGCTATTTTGAATATTCTAAAGACCGGGAGTTTGTCGGGCAGCTCTGGCCCAGGCTACTAGAGGTGTTTCGTCGCTATTCTCGGCCTGGAGAGGACTTTGGAGGGTGCGAAGATGGTCTTATCATATCCGGGCCCGCGCTCACCTGGATGGATGCTCGTCTGGATGGCCGGCCGGTGACATCGCGAGCCGGAAAATGCTGCGAGATAAATGCCCTCTGGTATTCTGCCTTGCGAGATATGCAGAAGCTTTGCGAGGCTTTAGACAAATCAGATGCGGGGTTTACAGAGCTGGCCGAAAGGGTACGCCATAGCTACCAGAGGTTTTGGAATAGTGAGACCGGGTGCCTTTATGATGTAATTGACCATGAGGATGCATCCATCCGTCCCAACCAGATTATCGCGGCAGGAATTCCCGATCTGCTGCCTCTGGTTATGAGAACGAGCATTCTTGATGTTGTAACAAGGGAATTGCTCACGCCTTACGGACTAAGAACACTCTCACCCCGCGATCCGCGCTATAGAGGCAGATACGAGGGCGATCCTCATCGCAGAGATGGAGCCTATCACCAGGGCACCGTCTGGCCCTGGCTCATGGGGCCGTACATTGATGCACTGCTCTCTGTGAACGGCAGATCCGGGCCGGTCCTGGCAAAGGCCAGAGAGCTTCTCAGGCCCTTGATAAACATGCATGCCGGCGGGATTGACACAATCCCCGAGGTCTTTGACGGCGACTGCCCCCAGCGTCCGGGCGGATGCATCTCTCAGGCTTGGTCGGTGGCAGAGGTGCTGAGGGCCTGGGAGATGTGCAATTGAGAAAATGTCATACAACTTGCACAAAGACGGCGGCATAAAAAGAAAATTAAGCCTCGGACGGGATTCGAACCCGCGACCTCGTCCTTACCAAGGACGCGCTATACCGGGCTAAGCTATCGAGGCGCCAAGAGCCCTTTGTGCTACTCACCCTTCAAGAACCTTTCGGTTAGATTTCCCAAGATCCGGCGACCTGGGCCTTTCCGGCAATTGCACAAAAAAAGAGAAAAAGGATATCTAGCTGCCGTGTTTTCTTGCCAATTCATAAACGTCTTCCGTCCTCTTGGCGATGCGATCCCAGCTAAACTCGGCATCGATCCGGCTGCATCCTGCCCTTGCCAGCTTCATCATCTCCTCGGGATTGGCCAGCAGCCGGTTTATGCACCAGGCGATGGACTCCGGCTGAATGTAGGCCAGGAGGCCGTCCTCGAAGTTGTTAATTATGCTCACCGCCTCCGTCGCCACTACCGGTTTGCAGGCATCCCAGGCTTCCAGTACCACAACGCCGAAAGGCTCGTTTCTGCTGGGAACGCACATGAGGTCGCAGGCATTGACCAGCTCCTCTTTCTCGGCGCTGGAGGTGTATCCCAGGAACCGGCAGGCATCCGCTACGCCAAGCTCGCGAGCTCTCCTCTCGCAGTCCTGCCTCATGTCACCCTCCCCCATGAAGACAAAACGAGCATCGGATCGGTTTCTCAAGATACGAGGCACAGCCTCTACCAACAGGTCCGGTCCCTTCTGGATGCTCATCCTGCCGCAGAAGAGCACCATTGGAGCCAGGGGATGAATGGCGTACTTCTCCTTGACCCGGCCGGCGTCCAGCCCCTTTCTCATCTTTCCCATAATGATGCCGTTTGGTATAATGCTGATCTTGTCTTCAGGCAGGCTGTATATCCACATCAACTCGTCTTGCATGCGCCTGGTGGTCACAATCACCTTGGCGGCATCATAGCAGCCCAGCCACTCTCGATGGGAGACCTCCTGAGAGATACCGTGACCGAAGTGGTTTCCATTCCTGCCCCATTCCGAGCTGTGCATGGTCAGAAGGAAGGGCAAGCCAAAGTACTCCTTTATACGGGTTAAAGCGGGCACCGGATGCCAATCATGGCCATGCAATATATCGAATTTGCCAAAGAGATTTTGCACTGCCCCGAAACGATCGTAAAGTGCATCACACATGCGGTTCATCTGAGTCAGGACATCTCCAGAGCCGTCTACATCGGCCCTCTGGTAATGGACGCCATTGATCTTGTCGTAGGACTCAAAATCGCCTCGCCGCGTAAAGATATGTACTTCATGACCCCTTCTAGCCAGCGCTTCCGAGATCTCTGAGACGTGGGGGGCCACCCCACCGACCTTTATTGAGTATAAGCTCTCCCAGGAGAGCATTGCAATTCGCATCTATTCACCAGTATTGTCTTGCCTTGCAGCTAATGGTTATTGATCTTTTATCGGTACGATACGCTTTATGAAATACGTTAGGAATGAAATAATCAAATTCTCATTCTCTATAGCCGGATAATTGATTAACTTTTCGCCGCTTTTAGCTTATGCCTAAAATCCTCGGCGGCCTGCTCTGGGGCAATGGAGTTGATGTACATTCCTGTGCCCCTCTCAAATCCCGCGATTTTGGAAATGGCCGGCTGAATTCTGATGTTGATGTGGTAGCCGAAAGGAAGCTGGAAGATCATGCAGTTATAGGACGGATCGTTCAAGACGGATCGCATGCTCCCCAGGGCCCTTTTTAACAAGGCCGCCAGGCTCTTGCCTTCATCTTCATGCATCTCTCCGAGGTTGGCAAAATGCCTCTTCGGCAAAATCCAGGTCTCATAGGGTGCCTGAGAATAGAAGGGTGCAATGAGAATCCAGTTCTCGTTCTCCTCGATGAGCCGGCATGACTCCTTCTCCTCCGCTACGATATTGCAGAACGGACAACGCGAGGCATGGCTGATGGCATCCAGTTCTCTTTTAATCAGAGGCGGAAGAATGGGAAGAGTGACGAGTTGAGAATGGCTGTGCGATAATGATGCTCCCGCCTCCCTGCCCCAATTCTTGAAGATGGATACATATTTCACAAGGCTGTTGCTACAGTAATGGACATAGCGATCCCGGTAGACCTGGATGAGCATTTCCATGTGCTCCTCTGCATAGTCAGCCGGATTTTCACCGTGCTGGGGACTGTCTACAATCACCTCGTGAAAGCCCTGCCCAGGCAGAGCCATCCATTCTGTCGTGGCGGGCGCAGGGCATGGGACCATGGCTGCGAAAACATTGGGAAAGACACGCATCTCCCAACCGGAAATCCTCTCCTGGCCATCGGATGATACACCTTGCTCAGTGTAAACTGCAACTGCAGGTGGAGTCATCTCCTCGTTTCCCGGACAAAAAGGGCATGCGGTTTCGTTTCCAGGGGCCGTCTTTGCCACCTGGAAATCAGACGGCCTTTTCTTGCGCTCGGCGGCGATGATGCAGTATTCATCCAGAAAGTAATGTCTTCTTAACTCCGTCATCGTCTGCGTTCCCTCTTATCCTCTCTCGTTAAGCCACTTCCTTATAAATCTCAAGGGTCCTCTTTGCGGCTTTCTGCCAGGTGAACTCTTCCAGTACCCGGATCCTGGCGTTCTTTCCCCAGGATTTGAGTCTATCCAGGTCCTCCAGGGCGAGATTGATGCCCCAGGCGATATCTTGGGAATCGCGAGCATTGACATGAACGCCCGTAGGTCGCTCATCGCTCGGGTTTTTCACAATCTCTGCCAAACCGGATGTGCCGGCGGCGCCCACCACAGCCGCCTTGCCCATGGCCCCCGCCTCGAGAGCAACTATGCCAAAGGGCTCATAGATGCTGGGAAATACGCACAAATCCGCCAGAGCATAGTGGTGCATCTTATCCTCGGCATCCAGAAAGTCTGTGACCAGAGTGATGCCGCCCAGTCGTTTCGCCTCGGAAAGAGCCCAGCTCTCCAGGCTGCCCTTGCCCACTACCAACAGCTTCAATTTGGGATGCTTTGCCTGGACGATGGGAATGGCAGAAAAGAGCTGTACAATCCCTTTGACACTCTCCAGCCGGCCCATGAAGAGCACGACTACATCATCCTCTGCATAACCGTATCTTTTTCGGAGGGCCGCTAGCCGTTTGGGATCAGCCCGACCGGGATCGAAAAACGCGCCGTCCACGCCGTGGTAGCATACGCGAACCTTCTTTGCCTCAACTCCCAGGCTGACCAGCTCCTGCTTCATGGCCTCTGAAACGGTAATGATCAGATCCGCTACTTTCGCGCCTTTCTTTTCCAGAGCCACGAGCTGGGGATTGGGATTGTCCGTTCGACCGACCTCCAGGCCATGCACATGGAAAATCATGGGAATACCTTCCCTCTTAACGGCCATAGCTCCCAGGAGGCCGAGCCAGTCGTGGGCCACACAGAGATGGAATGGCCCATTCTCCATGAGTCTCGCCGCAGCTAATTGGTTTAGGCTGAAAAGGTCCAAAAGGAAGTAAAGGCCTTCCCCCCAGGAAAGGGTCTCCGGGGATAGAAATATCTCCAGACCATCCCTGATCGGGACGGTAACCTCCCTGAACACCTCCACACCATTCATATCCTGGTGCCTCTCCAGTTTGTTGTCCCCCAATGTAAAGACCGAGATTCTCTCACCCAGGGAGACCATTTCTCTGGATATTTCATCCACGTACACACCAAGGCCGCCGAAGATCCTGGGCGGAAACTCGATACTCAAGTAGGCAATTCTCATTGTTTTCTCACATCCCGGCTAAGCTACCAGATTCTTGTAATACTCCAGTACCGGCTCATTCCAGCTAAACTGTCTGGCCAAGGAGAAGGACTCTTCGCAGAGCAGCCGGTATTTGACCTCATCATCCAGATAGGTCCAGGTGAAGTAGTCCAGGGCCAGGGCATAATCCAGGACGGTCTCCTGGGGCTGAGCCTCAATGTTGTCCACTATCACCACGCCCCCCATGCCCGGCACGCGGCGTTTGATCTTCTTTAGAGCATCGCTGTATCCTGCCGCCCGGCTGACGATGTTGGGGGTGCCTTCCCGGCCCGCTTCCAGGGCGGTGAGAAGGAAGGGCTCATATTGGGACGGAAATATGCCGGCGACACAGCCGGCCATGATCTCATCCGCGCTCATTCCCAGGCCGCCGTCGTCGGGTCCCACCCACTGAGGATAGAGCAGTGCCGCCACCATTCGTCTGCCTGATATCAGTTCCGATTCATCCAGGCCATGCTCCTTGATCATATTCTCCAGGCGGATCTCGTCGCCCACCAGAACCTCCGGCGTGAGGTTGATGGGAAATCCCTCCGGAAGCTTCTCCTTGTCTTTAGGACCGTGCGCGGCTATCAGGAAGCATACCACCCTTGTCTCCTCGGCATGACGCTGACTGGCTAATCTATGCTTGAGCAGGTGATCCTGAAGCACCAGGGCATCAAGGAGCTGAAGATATCCTTTATTCTCGATCTCTATGCGGGAGATGGTGAAGACCGGAATTATATTCTCGGATTTTACGCACTTGCCGTCGCAGTATTTGTAGAGATTGTCGGTCAGAAACTGCTGGATCCGGGTCCGGCAGCGCTCTTTTTTATCCCAGTCGATCTCCTGCGCCGCCACATCAATTCCATTCCTGATGACAATGCCTTTCATGCGGTAAAAAAGCATGGCCTCTTTCATGGTCGAATCACCCACGAATGTAACGGCATCGGCATAGCGGGCCAGAGCCTCCAATGTGGCAAAGCCTGAAGGCGTGCCTGGCTCCATGTTTGAGTCGCCTTGGGCTACCTTTTGCAGAGATTTATAGCCCGCCGTGCGACCAGGAACCGTGGCGTGCAATGTGCAGACCGATCTAACAGGAACGCCCAGCTTCTTCAGCCTGGCTGCCGCATAGAAGACACCAAACTCATGGCAGTGCATTGCAACTCTCACTTTGGGCATTACCGACTTGGCAAAATCCGAGACTGCCCGGTCGGTATACTTTTGCGCCATCTCTTCCGGGGCGCGCGTCAGGCCTCGCACCAGCTCGGATACGGCATAGGAAAGATTGAGGTAGTGGTTGTACTCAGAGCCATAGTGAGCTCTCTCGAAGTTCATGGAATCCAGGCCCACCAGATCAAAGGCCTCCGTCTTGATGGCGTTATTCTGGGTCATCTCCTGATTATTCCAGCGCACCATGTGGGACTGATAATAATTGGTATTGAAGAGCACATAGCTGATGGGAACGCCTTCTACATTTCTTTGCCCGGTAACGGTCTCAATGCCGGAAGCATTCAGTGTCGCCAGAACGCCCTCGAGCTCTGGCCCATTCTTCATCTTCTCGAATCCCGTGAGATCTGTGACCCGGTTTCTACCTGTGTTCCAGTCTCCGCCGGAAGTAGGATAGTTGGGACCAGCTACCAGGATGTGCAGGCCGCTTTCAATATCACCTCGTGCCACCAGCCCCGCTAGCGTCACTGCCTCTGCATCCACCACATTCCAGATACCGCCCATCTTATTTGAGACGGGACCTGCTTCCTCTGCAGCCAGGACGATCCATCTTTCGATCATTTTATGCTCCCTCTGTTTTCATGGTCCTTTAGGGATAGGGCGAGAGCGAGGACACGGAGATTCCCTCATCTGATATGTCCAGGACCCTGATGCTATTGGCGATCTTCGAGCCGCGCATCTTCATGATATATATCGACCTGATGAGAGTGTTGCCGATGCGCTCACGGTTGAGCACGGTGGCTGAGTCCGCTCCGTACTCCAGGAACTGGTTGGTTCCAAAAGCCGTGCCAATGGTGACCACCGACGTCACGCCGCTGGCACGAATGGTGCCGAAGAGGTCATCGGTCAGGGACCGAATTTTAAAGGGCTTCTCTACGGCCATGAAGAAAGCAGTCAGGTCGTCGATGAAGAGCCGGTCGGGCTTGGCCTCCTCCAGCTTTCTTTCTACCAGCTTACGAAAGTTTATGAGAAAATCCACCGGATCGACATCGATGCTCTTTTGCAGGCGCAAAACTGGGTCGGTGACATCGACAATGGCGAGTTTTCCCTCCTTTTCCAGGTTGGAGAAGTCCCAGCCGAAGGAGGACATCATCTCTCGCTTCAGGTACTCTGCGCTCTCGGAAGGGGTGATGATCATTCCCTTCTCACCCATCTTGATGCCGTAATTTATGAACTGGCCGGCAAAGACGGTCTTGCCCGTACCGGAAGATCCGGTGATGGTGTTGACTGTTCCTTTGTGAAAACCGCCATCGACCAGTTCATCATATCCAGGTACGCCCGACTTGGATCGGGAATTTTTGCTGCTTTGTAATGCCACAACCAATCGCTCCCTCACTCGATTTTGCGCCGCGATTTGCAGCGCCGGATGCATGTTATTTCGCGACGAAGGTAATTAGGTCTTTCGGTGAGGGTAGGGAAAATAGACTATTAGATATGTGTATTATGTATATAACGAGAGCATTGAGGCATATGTTTAAAAATAATAAGGCCTTCAGGGCTATAAAAGAACCATAATCTGTAAAATTAATTTGAAAAAATTAAGGGGATGGCGTCATGAAGCAGGAGATTCTTAAGCTGATGAAATGTCCTTATTGTGATTCCAATCTTTATCCAGAGGAAATTTATATAGAAAAGGACGAGCTAATAGAGGGACAAATAGCTTGTGAATGCAGTAAGTATCCTATCCTGGATGGTATATTAGTACTATCATCTTCCCCACTAAAGGATCGTCTAGTACAACTTATCCGGAAAAGAAGATCAAAGGAAGCGATCGGATTAGCATTAACAAATTTTAATAATGTTACTCATAATATTTCAAAAATCGCTGGGTTTATGGGCCTCGGTGGAAGAATATTCGAAACTTTCGTTTGGCAATTCGAAAAATTAGATGCGAAAATTTGCCACAGAAAGTATTCAACGGGCATAGTCCGGCCATTTTGCGATTTTCTAGGCAAAGGGAATTTTGATAATTATCTAAAGGATCGTTTCTCTGCTGAATCTCTGTGGTCATTATATCCTTTTATTCAGATGCTGGAGGCGTCCTGTGGAAGGATTCTGGACCTGTCTTGCGGGGCAGGTCATTCCTCATATATTCTATCGACATATATTAAACCAAGGCAGCTATTTTGCGCCGATTATAGTTTCCGTAATCTGTTTTTAGCCAAGAATTATATTGTGAGAGATGCTACATTTTTATGTATTGATGCAAATTATCCCTTGCCATTTAGAGATGGTATTTTTAGCTCCCTTCTCATGCTTGATGCCTTTCACTATATCCAATCTCGGGCATCTCTGGCCAGAGAGATGGAGCGGGTGATTTCGCCACAAGGCCTTCTTCTCCTCCTTCACGAACACAGCGCCCTGTATCGCGACTTTGCTTACGGGCATCTATTACCTCCTTTGGGCTGGGCTCGCTTATTTCAACGGCTGCCTGTCAAGGTGCTATCAGAAAAATCAGTTGTAGAGGACTTTATATTGAGGGATAAGCTCGATTTGGATAAGAAATATTCAGCAATTGATCTGAACTCCTCCATGGCGCTGACCATCGTAGGTAGCAGGGATCCATCGGTCTTAAGGATCTATCGAAATTTATGGAGTGATATTTTGATTAATAAAAGGAACCTGACCATTAATCCGATTTACAGTATTGAATATAACTCAGATACAATACTTTTAAAAAGAAAATTTCCAAGCGAATATTTCCGGAGAGAATATCCGCTAACAGAAAAATATCTTCCAGAAAAGTGCATACTAAGCTCAAACCTGGCCAAAGCCATTAGAGGAAGAATTTTGGAAATGGATTATTCAAATGCTTTGGAAAAGGATTTGCGGGAAATCGAGCAATTAATGAAAAACTTCGTGATTATCAGTGTACCCAGCAACTATTGCGGTCCAATCCCTTCGAAATAACAAGCACCCTAAATGACCGAAGACGGATCTCTGCCATTGGATATTTTGTTTGGTCCCTAATTCATTCATGGCTACACACGAGAACGCTTAAATAATATCCGTCAATTGGCCTACCGGTATTATGATCTTTATCAGAGCACGATGAAAATGGATGCCGGAAGGATGGCACAAAACCCAATGCTGGCTATAAAAAGATGTATCTAAATTGATCCATGATTATATCTCTTATTGCTTACTCGTATTGCTAATGCGAATTCAAAAGGTTTACCGAATATGAACTCTAAAGCGAAAGGCAAGTCATCCCGTTCTGATAGCGTGCCAGTTATAATTATTCGTCCGGCAGATGGCTGGATACCAATAGACCTGAAAGAGCTTTGGGATTTCAGGGAGCTTCTCTTAACCTTTGTTAGTCGCGATATCAAGGTTAGATATAAACAGACTGCTCTTGGTGCTGCCTGGGCCGTGATGCAGCCCCTGTTTATGATGGTAGTCTTCACTCTGGCCTTCGGAAGACTGGCCAAAATCCCATCAGAGGGTCTGCCATATCCACTATTCAGTTACGTCGCTCTGCTCCCCTGGATGCTCTTTTCAGAGGGAATAGTCCGTTCGACAAGAAGCATGATCGCTAACTCTCACATCATGACCAAGGCATACTTTCCCCGTCTTATCCTACCTATCTCCGGCGTTCTATCTCCCACGATCGATTTTCTAATCGCCTTTGTTATTCTACTTGTCATGATGCTCTACTATGGTTTCGTCCCAACCATCAATATCCTATTTCTTCCTGTCTTTCTTGTGCTTGGGATAGCGACTTCTCTTGGTGTTGGCCTATGGTTCTCGGCTCTTAACGTCCAGTACAGGGACTTCCAATATACGGTACCATTCCTCATTCAGCTCTGGCTATTTGCCTCGCCTGTTGTCTATCCAAGCTCACTTCTACCTGAACCATATAATCTGCTCTTTGGCCTGAACCCAATGGCTGGGGTGATAGAAGGCTTTCGCTGGGCCATGCTGGGGACAGCGCCGCCCAGCATTTTAACGCTAATTTCCGTCCTAATGGTGTTGATAATTCTCGTCTCTGGGGCCTTCTATTTCAAGAGAATGGAGAAGATATTTGCTGATGTGGTGTGAAGAATATGGGTGACATATCGATTCATGCTCAACATATCGGAAAGCGTTATATCATAGGCCAACGGCCGCGCCAGGAGACCCTGAGAGAAGCTATTGCCAATACCATGAAGACTCCTTTTAGGCGTCTCGCTAAGGGGCTGGACCGAAGGAGCAATAAACAGTTCTTTTGGGCGCTTAAGGAGGTCTCCTTTGATATAAATGAAGGAGAGGTTGTGGGCATTATTGGCAGGAATGGGGCAGGAAAAAGCACTCTTCTTAAGATCCTTTCCAGAATAACATCCCCTACTGAGGGATATATAAAGATGCACGGCCGCGTCGGCTCTCTTCTTGAGGTCGGCACCGGTTTTCATCTTGAGCTGACTGGCCGGGAAAACATCTACCTGAACGGCTCAATCCTGGGTATGCGAAAAAGGGATATAGAGAACAATTTTGATGATATAGTCAAGTTCGCGGATATCGATAGCTTCCTGGACACCCCTGTAAAGCACTACTCAAGCGGCATGTATGTAAGATTAGCCTTTGCGATTGCAGCCCACCTTGACCCTGAAATATTGCTTGTGGATGAGATTCTAGCGGTAGGTGATGCAGGATTTCAAAAGAAGTGTCTGGGAAAGATCAAGGATGTATCTGGTGAAGGGCGTACCGTGCTTTTTGTTAGCCATAACATGAACGCCATCGAGCAGCTCTGCGGCTCTTGCATGATGCTTGAGAATGGGACGATTAAGAAATATGGTTTTGAGGTAAGAGATATGGTCAGGGAGTACCTCTTCGGAGCAGAAGATAGCTTCAAGACTTCAGAATGGGTGAACCGCAGTGATGAGCTTGACAATCCCTGGTTTAAGCCCCTGCACTTCTACCTGGGAGATGAGGACGGCAATAATGTAATTATGCCTGCAAGCAACGGTTCTGATACATATTTGTATATTGAGGGCGAAGTAAAGCAGCTCGATCTCGCCCTGACCCTCGGATATGCCATTTATTGTGAAGACGGAACTCTTCTTTACTGGTCTTATCAAACCGATGGACCCGAGGAGAACTGGATAAAGCTGTCGATGGGCATTAATGTACTGAGGAGCAAGATCCCCAAGCATTTCTTAAATGAAGGAACTTATCGGATCGAGTGCATAGGTAGACTTCATTCCCGTCAGTGGCTCTTTGAACCGGGCAGAAACGCTCCTCCTATATTCTTAACCGTTCAGGGTGGGTTGAGTGATTCTCCTTATTGGATGAATCGGCGACCGGGAATATTGGCGCCAATAATGAAGTATAATTAACATAAGTATTGCATCCTTGGTGGAAAAATCACATGCTTTGGGAAGATGATCAGACATTAAGAGAAACACGCAACCTGCCGATACTCGCCTATCATAAGGTGGCCGATGTGCCATACCCTTGCGATTCAGCGTGGGTCACTCTGCATGTCTTCAGTCGGCAGATGGCAGCGTTGCATGCTTATGGCTATACTACTGTCTCATTTCTCGACATCGTGAATTTCAAGAAGAGAAGCATGGCCCTTCCACCACGACCTATCATCCTAACATTCGATGATGGCTATGAATGCGTGTATAGTCTTGTCCGGCCAATACTCAGCAAGTTTGGCTTTAAAGCAACCTGTTTTATATGCCCGGATTATATCGGGACTGAGTATAGATATGATAACTCCTGGGATGTAGGCGATAGAGGCTGGCCCACATCCATGATGCTGTGGAAGGAGGCCGCGATCATGCAGGCCGAAGGTCACTCCTGCGAGGCCCACACTCTATCCCATCCTCGCCTTGACACCGTAAATCCATGGAAGGCTTACAGGGAAATAGCAGGTGCAAAAAAGGAGATAGAAAAAAGGCTAAACACGGCGGTGACCTGTTTTGCCTATCCTTTTGGCGATGGAGTTGATAGCTCTTTTTTGCGATTTTTGGTCTCCCATTCTGGGTATATGTCAGCGGTATCCTACGATTCTGGCATGGCCAATCTAGCGACCTCTGATATCATGGCTCTGCCTCGCATCAAGATTACCCAAGATCATTCGGTCGATCTGAACTCAGATCATCCAGAGTCTTTTTTTATGCGAATAATCGATCCTTCGTTCCCTCTCCCTCGCATCTCAATAGATCACATCGAGATATATGATTCTCTGGGCAAAGGCAACCGCACGTTCTTTGCACCCGGGGAGTGCCTGACGATTGAAGTCTTTGCTGTCAATAACGGTTGTGCAGTCAATGTTTGGGCATCACTTCAAATAATCGGTAATGCTGGTAAGGGTGACCTCCTGATATTTAATAGCCATCCCAAAACAGATGTCTACAAGAAACCATTCACCTGCGGTTTACCCCAAGAGTTCACCTATATCTTCAGAATACCTGATGATGCCGCTGCAGGGGAGTACCATTTTAAGCTCAGCATTCACGATGAGTTGTATGTCCTGAGGTATTTTCATGGAGGGGCTGAAGGAGAATGAGCACTGCTCAGAATTAGGCCTTCTCGGCCAGTAATTGCTTAAAGGTGTCTCAACATATATGCAGAACATAGACGCTGTCTATACGTGGGTGAATGGAGCGGATGAGGCCTTCGCAGAAAGCCGCAGGCGATGTTTGATGGAACGTGGCTTTGCCATCGCATCCGATGCCTCCGGCATGCAGCGCTTCCGGGATAATGAGGAGCTCAGATACTCCCTGCGATCACTGGAAGCGTATGCTCCCTGGATTCGCCGGGTCTATATTGTCACTAATGGACAGGTTCCTTGGTGGCTTGATACTGAAAACAACCGGGTTCGCATCGTAACCCACGACGAGTTGTTTTCCAACCCAGAGGATCTGCCCACCTTCAACTCCAATGCGATTGAGCTGCAGCTTCACAAGATACCCGACTTATCGGATCGCTTTTTGTATTTTAATGATGACTGCTTCTTAGGACGTCCGATAAGCCGGTCGGATTTTATTACTCAGGCAGGAGGAATCCGTGTTTATCTCGAATCCACTCGCTTGCCTTCGTATACACCCCTGCTGCCCGTGCACGACAAGGCCTATTGCTATACGCAAAAAATTACATCAGAGTTTTCCGGGGGGCAGAGGCTTACATACCTGCCTGCCCATTCTCCTCAACTATACGACAAGGCCATCCTGGAAAAGCTAAACAAGCGGTTCGCTTTGCACTACTGGGAAACATCGAGGCATCAGTTCAGAGATGGAAAAGATCTGGTGCTCAGAATCCTCTATTTTTCATATCTCTTATTTTCAGAGGATCAGCATAGCAAAGGCCATGAGGCAAAGCTTCTGTCATACGGGTCCGATAGTTTTAGTTTTATAATGATGGTTGGGCGACCATTGAAGGTATGGCGGGCCTTTCTTTCCTTGTTTTTTCACAGATCAAAATTCTTCTGCGTCAATGATGACCTGTCAGGTGAGTTGATTGACCGTGCCATATTGAAGAGCTTTCGGCTTTTCTTGCAGTCGTATTTTCCAGAACCCAGTTCCTTTGAGAAAAAGTCAAATCCCTAGGTTGGATAATTGATAAAAGGTATTTATCCCAGTAGAAGGAAGTCGAAATCTGGATATAGGAACAATGTGGCAGCAAACAGAGCATGCCAACTGCCAGGTGAATATTATTGATCAATGATGATTCTGAATATAAATCACTAAACGGAATTAAGTATATCTCTTTCTATGGGGCAAATGGATATTTTATTGCGGCCAAAAGGTATATGATTGGTTTCAAAAATTTTGGCATCCCTTTTACCTGGACGCCTTTGGTAAGGGGAACTGACGGCAAATTGGGACCGTTTACTGGAGCCAATATCGGAGACAAGGAGCTTGATCCTTTCTGCAACAAGCCGATAAAGTATGACACCGTAATCATCCATATGCCGCCAGAGCATTATCCTTATTGGATAGATAACGAAAAGGACAAAAGAATTATTGGCTACACCGTATGGGAGACGGATAAGCTGCCTGCTCACTGGCCGAAGCTGTTGAACCTTGTCGATCGTGTACTCGTGCCTTGTCAATGGAACAAAGAAGTGTTCATAAAGAGCGGCGTATGCAAACCGATCGATGCTATCCCCCATATTTTCGATGGATATAGGCGTCCTTCGGATGGCCATAGATTGCCACGGGTGATCAATCCTTCCGATTTTGTCTTCTATACCATTGAAACCTGGACCGCAAGGAAAGCAGTTTGGAATACGATTCAATATTATTTGGATACGTTTACGGGGAATGATCCTGTCTTGCTTGTTGTTAAAACAACAAAATATGCCTATGAAGATTCACAGTTGCAACGATTTAAAAAAATGAAAGATTTTAAGAAAAATCTAAATATAATAAAAAATGCGGCCACCTTATTAAACCTCACTCGATGCAAGAAGGATTCTGTGAGTGTTCTATGCTCAATTCAAAGGAAATACGTTTTTCCTGCCAGAATAATGCTGATTGATGAGACTATAACCGATAATGAAGTCATGGAATTGCATTATCGGGGGGATTGTTATATATCATTATGTAGATCCGAGGGATGGGGCTTGGGACCGTTCACTGCGGCAGGCATGGGCAAGCCGGTTATAATAACTGGTTTCGGAGGCCATTTGGATTTTTTGCCCGGAGAATTAACATATCTGGTTGGTTATGATCTGGTTCCCGTAAGGGATGATTGGGATCAGGGGCGTTTTACCGAGGATCAGAGGTGGGCAGAGCCTATGAAATCCCAAGCATGCCGGTTGATGAGACACGTTTTTGAAAATCAGAAAGAGGCTAAAGCACGAGGAGAAGCCTTAAGCAAGCACGTAAATGATTGTTTTGGTGAAGATAAAGTTATGCGAAGGTTTATAACAGCTTTAGCGGAGACGAAGTTTCGGCAGAGAGGCGAGATGGATGGCACCGATATTCCCAAGTAATGATGAGAACTCTGTCGAAGGCATCAAGTATGTCTCTCTTTACGAAAAGAGTGGATATGGATATGCAGCCAAAGCCTATTTACTTGGCTTGATTAAAACGGGCATTCCCATAACCTGGACGCCTATGATCCCTGGAAAAGGCTGGGGTTTGGGGTACGCACCTTTCTTGGGAAGGGAAATAGGCGATACTGATTTGGATTCTGTGTGCAATCTCAATATTAAATACGATACGATCATTTTGCATCTTACTCCGGAATACTATCCCTTATGGTTGAAACGTGAACCTGGAAAGAGGATGATCGGATACACTGTCTGGGAGACGGATAAGCCTCCAAGACACTGGCCGGCCCTTCTTAATACCATGGACCTGCTATTGGTCCCATCTCAATGGAACAAAGAGATATTCATAAGATGGGGCGTAACAAGACCTATCTTAGTTATACCTCATATAGCAATTAATTCTAATCCTATGCGATCTCCTTCTAATGCATCTCAATCATCTTACGATATGTCTTGCTGGGGCATTGGAGCGGATGATTATGTCTTTTATAGCATTGGGATGTGGACCGCCCGAAAGGCCCTTGGTAATACAATTCAGTGCTATCTTGATAATTTTACAGCGGATGATAATACACTCTTATTGATCAAAACGACGAAATTTGATCATACAAAGAGGTATTTTTGGAGGTTCTTTTCCCACACAGAGGGAGCTGTTAAGAAAATATTGAAAGATTATAGAAATCCGGCACGTGTAAAGCTCATTGATGAGGAAATAAGTGGGGAAGATATTCTCAATCTTCATGCCCGTGGAGACTGCTACATCTCACTATGCAGGTCTGAGGGTTGGGGTTTGGGAGCCTTTGATGCTGCCAGCTTTGGAAAACCGATTATAATCACAGGATATGGCGGTCAGAGGGAATACCTGCCTGGGCATTTGGCCTATTTAGTGGATTACCGTCTTGTGCCCGTGATAGATGCGGTCGGAAAGAAATCCTATTCACAGGATCAGAGGTGGGCTGAACCGAATCTGACCCATGCATCCAAATTAATCCGACAGGTTTTTGAGGAGAGAAACACGGCTGATCATAGAGGAATAATGCTGAGCAGGCACATCCACGAGTGCTTTAACGAATCGGTCATAATACCGAGTTTGATCCAGGCCATTAAACAGAGTTGAGAATAATGAATACAACCATACCTAATCAATTTCACTTTATATTTGGTCTAAAAAACCAAAAGGAACCGTTTCATCTTGCTCACTATCTCTGCATTGAATCATGTCGTCGGATCAATCAACCCGATAAAATTTATTTTTATTATCATAACAAGCCTTATGGGATATATTGGGAACTCATTAAGAGGCACTTAACCTTAGAACAGGTGGATTTGGTGCCCTTTATCGCAAAATTTCCATATGGATTTCGCAATAGGGCCTGCAAGAAGTATATTTACGCGCACCATTCAGATTTTATAAGATTAAAAAAATTAATTCAAAGGGGCGGAATTTATGCTGATATAGACACTATTTTCGTAAAAAAATTTTCAGATATTCTTCTTTCAAAGTCCTTTGTCCTTGGAAGGGAAGACGATATTTGGGTGGGAAGATCTGGTTTGAAAAGGCCCTCTTTGTGCAACGCCCTCATCATGTCCCAAAAGGGCTCCGAATTTGCTAAGATATGGCTTGATGCCATGGAAAAAGAATTCGATGGCTCTTGGAGCAAGCATTCAACTCTTCTCCCATATCGACTGAGCAAAAAGTATCCTGATCTTATCCACATAGAGCCCAGCAGGACCTTCTATCGGCATATGTGGACGATTGAAGGGATCAGAACTCTTTTCGAGGAATGTGACAGAGATCTCGAAGGAGTCATCAGCATGCATCTTTGGAGTCATCTCTGGTGGTCGAAGAAACGCAAGGATTTTTCATCCTTTCACGGAGATTTAATTACAGAAGATTATATACGCAATATTGATACAACATATAATATCATTGCTAGGCCATTTTTACCACAACGAGAGGATGAACATGGTTGGTAACGTTTCAGTTGTCATAACTTCCAAAGACAGGCCATTTTACCTTGCTCAAGCTGTAAAATCGGTTCTGGATCAGACTCATCCTATTTATGAAATCTTAATTGCGGATGATGGGTCAAGGAAGGATTTATTGGGACAAATAAATGACGTAACAAAGCTGAGTCCTATAATAAAAGTATTTTATCTTCCTGAGAACAGAGGACCTTCGTTTGCAAGAAACTTTGCCCTGGATAAAGCTGTGGGTGAGTTTATTATCTTCTTAGATGATGATGATCTAATCCACCCAAGAATGATCGAGTCTAGTTTGCCTCTATTTGAAGATGATGTAGATATTGTATCATCTCTATTTGCCTACTTCTTTACATTAGACGGAAATTTAGAAAAAATAGCATCCTCATCTAACCGGATGCCTTGGGAAATACCGACGAAATTTGTAAAACCTATTTATCAAACACACTGTAAAGACCTGGAATTGAGTCCTTTTCATGAGTTGCTATGCTATTCTCATCCCATTCATTCCTTAATAATCAAGAGATGCAGCCTGAAGCATGTGAGGTTTCTCGAGGATTTGCGAGTTGGTGAAGACAAATATTTTTGGCTTACCTTGGCGTCCCAGGGATGCCGTTTTAAATGTAATAGGGAAATCCATGCATTCTATCGTCGTCATAGTGCAAATCAAACGTGCCTAAGCGACTATAATCAACATCTACTTAAATTTCTTCACAAATTATTATTGGGCGGTATGCTACATGATCCTGAGGATTTTTTCTTTATTTACAGCTTAACCTTTTTGACGCTATTGAGGCAAAAGAGTCTTTTGAGTGCAAAATATCTTATTGGCATGACAAGATACTCAAGGTATTACCCCAAATATTTAATTTTATTTCTAAATCTAATCTTGAGAAAACACACATTAATAAGGAGAATTTGAATGCATGTCGAAACCAAAACTTCTATTCGTCACACCTGTACCGCCTTGTATCACAGGTCCAGGTATCTCCATTAGGGCGTATAACAATTTAAGGGCTTTATCGATCGAATATGAAATATACCTCTTGATAATAAAGGTTTCTGGTTTTAGAAAGCCTGCTTTGGGCCCTGAAGTACTGGAAATGTGTCATGATATTGTTGTATATACTATAAATCCTCTTGAGTATTTTCTGAAAAAGGGTATATCGATTGTTTTCTGGCCTAGAAAACCCCGCGAACTATTATTCTTAACAGGAAATAGGTTGACGAAGATTAATCAATCCTTCTTAGGAATACATTTTGACATGATTCATGTATTCCGGCTTTACATGGTTCCCTATGTAAAAGATATGCTCGAACTCAATTCAGGACAATATCTTCAACTAGATTTAGATGATATCGAATCCATAACCAGGAAACGACTGAGCAAGCTCTATGAGTTGAATGGTGAGGGGCGGGTATCAAAGAGGGTAGATCTGGAATCTAGCCAATATGAAGAAATGGAAAGAGCGCAGTTACCTCTTTTCGATCAAGTCTGCGTTTGTTCAGAAGGCGATAAACATAAAATTTATGAAAAATATAAATATTATCGTGTTAAAGTCGTTCCAAACATCATAGACATCCCTAATTCAAGGGGGCGGGAGAGAAAAACAACTCTTTTTAAATTCCTATTTGTGGGTTCTTTGGGGTATTACCCTAATCGTGATGCAGCGATTTATTTCTGTGATCAAATCCTTCCTATTATAAGGAAGCATGCTCCAATGGCATTTTCTTTCAAGATTGTAGGGATGAATGTACCAAAAAAATTTGCGTCCTATCTATCAAAGATCCCTGAAGTTGACCTAATCGGACCCGTGGTCGATACGGGACCTATTTATGAATATTCAGATGCAGTGGTTATACCCATACGTGCTGGGGGGGGGACCCGAATTAAAGCCTTAGAGGCTTTTGCCTATCGAAAACCGGTCATTTCGACCTCGGTTGGTGTAGAGGGCATTCCTGTGAATCACGAACAGCACGTATTGATTGGGGATACTGCAGAAGATTTTGCGAGACAGTGTATCAGATTGATGCTCGATTCGAGTATAGGACGGAATCTGGTTGAGAACTCCTTTTCTCTAATACAATCAAGCTACAATTTCGAGGTTATTAGGGAAAGACTCGGCAAAGATGGAGAAAACTAATCTCAAAAGCGATTGCATCGCGACCAAGAAATGAGGTCGAGAGGAGGCTGGCCTTGGGCCTATCTACCTATCTTCATTGCCAATGCGATCTATACGATAAAACCGTGATCCATTGCCTGTAAATCAACGTCCCGACCGGGATTCGAACCCGGGTTGAAGGCTCTCTGCGCTTTTGGCTCCGCAGGCCTTCGGGATGTCCACTACCCCATCGGGACAAAACATCCCTCATGGCATGCTTTTAGTTATTAAGCTTGTTGGCCCGGCCCCCTGGTCTGGGCAGTGCGAATGGCGCGCAGAAAGTCGATCTTCCGAAACTCGGGCCAGTAGGGCGCACAAAAGTATGCGGCACACTCATTGCCGTTGGCCTGCCAGGGCAAGAAGTTGGAGGTGCGGCTGTCCCCGCCCGTCCTGATGATCAGATCCACTTTGGGCACAGAAATGCCGTCCTGCGGATAGAGGTGCGTTGCGATCAGATCCTCGTCCACATCTTCTGCCCTGATCTTTCCCTCTCTTATCTGGCGCGCCAGGAATCGCGCTGCGTCTACCAGCTCGCGTTGGCCGCCGTAGGCCAGGGCTACGTTCAGGTACATCGTCTCATATTCTCGCGTGGCATCCTCAGTGCGGCAGATCTCCTCCTGAAGGTCCAGGGGCAGCATCTCCACCCTGCCGATGGCCCTTACGCGAACCCTGTTGGCATGAATTTTTTTGGAGCGACAAAGCTCCCCAAACTTGTTTTTGATCAGATCAAAGAGATAGCGCTTCTCCAACTCGTCCCTATCAAAGTTCTCTGTGGAAAAGGCATAGAGGGTAAGATGCTTAACACCTACCTCCAGGCACCAATCGGAGACCTTCTCCGAGGTGTCGGCACCAAGGCTGTGCCCCAGGAACCTGGAGAGGCCTTTTTGCAGGGCATATCTGCGGTTTCCATCCTGAATTATGGCCACATGCTCCACCGGCTCTCCGGCAAGAATGCGTGACTTTAAAAGCCGCTCATAAAAGGTGTAGGCTGGGTTTCGCAAAATGAAACTCATTCGTTTTATTAGCTTCGCGAATTAGTATTTAAATAATTCCTAGGCGCATGAGTTTTGCCGTTCTCTTCCCAAGGGCAAGATACAAATAGCTGATGACTTACTAGGCTTACTTCGAGGGCCTGTGGTCTAGCTGGTTATGACATCGCCTTCACACGGCGGGGATCACGCGTTCGAATCGCGTCGGGCCCATTTGCATTTTGGCCGACACAAGCTTTAACTATTTAAGAGTGGTTTTTAGCCGAAGGGCGAAAAGAAAGATACTTTGGCTACTCGGGGCAAGAGCGGCCCCGAAGATTCCATGAGTCTCGTGTCCATAATTATTATTTGAGGTGATAAGCTGTATAATAGAGGTCGTGGCAGGGAAGAAGAAGGAGCTGTAATTACCAGAGTCCGTCTCCCCCGCAAACAGGATCGAGAAATATTCGGTCATGTGGAAAGCTTACTTGGAGCCAATCGCATAAAGGTGAGATGCATCGACGGCATCACCAGGATGGGGCGCATACCTGGCAAGATGAAGAAGAGGATCTGGATTAGACAGGGTGATGTGGTTATTGTCATTCCCTGGGAAATCCAGAATGAGAAGGCCGATGTAGTCTGGAGATACACAGGCCCCCAGGTGGACTGGCTGCAGCGCAAGGGATTTCTGAAAGGAACTTCTTGAAAGGAATCTTCTTGAAAGGCACTTTATGAGCCGGCGTACCAAGGATGAAGATTTCGATACCAAGATCGATGTTCTTCGTACCAGGATAAAGGACTCCGATGATCTAAACGTCCAGGATGCTGTCTTCGATAAGCGCACCCTGATGGACCTTTACAGCTTGGCCAGCAAGGGCGTAATCGATGCTCTGGGCGGGTCCGTCTGCACCGGCAAAGAAGCCAACATTTTTAAGGCCATCGTGGGTGAAAAACAGCTTGCCCTAAAGATTTACCGCATCTCTACCAGCAATTTCAATTCCATGCAGGACTACTTGCATGGCGATCCACGATTTGGAAACGTGAAGGGCACAAAGAGAGCTATTGTCGCGGCCTGGACCCGGAAGGAATTTCGGAACCTGACGCGAGCGGAAGAGGTGGGTGTAGCCGTGCCCCATCCCATAGCCATGAGGGAGAACATACTGGTTATGGATCTTATCGGCAAAGGCGAGAATGTTGCTCCTCCGCTAAGAGACGTGGAACTGGAGACTGAGGACGCTAAGCGCATTTTTGAAAAAATCGTCGAATATATCTCGGTGCTCTATAACCGTGGGAAGCTCGTTCATGCCGATCTGAGCGAGTTCAATATACTTTATGACGAAGGCGATCCGGTGATAATAGATATGGGGCAGTCTGTTACGCTGGACCATCCCATGGCCAGAAGATTTCTGGAGCGCGATATAGCCAACGTGGCCCATTACTTTAAGAAAAAATATAACGTGGGCTCCCCAGAAGAGATCTGGGCAAGGCTTCGCAAAGACAAAGAAGAGATTGAAGAGATCGACAAAAAAGAAGGCTGATTAAATTGGATATCAAGATTCCAGAAGAGCGCGTAGGTGTGCTGGTGGGACCTGGCGGGTCCATGAAGCGCTTTATCGAAGAGAAGACCAAGACCACTATTGAGATAGACAGCGAGACCGGTGCGATCTCTATTGCATCGGCAGAAGACCCATTGCAGGGCCTTAGAGTATTAGACCTGGTAAAAGCCATCGGCAGAGGCTTCTCACCGGAGAGGGCTCTGGCCCTTCTTGATGACGAGATGCTGATGCTCGATGTGCTGGACCTGTCCAAGATGGCAGGCACCAAGAACGATATGGAACGCATCAAGGGCCGCATCATCGGCAAGGACGGACGGTCGCGTGAGATCATGGAGAGGCTCTCCGGCGCCAAGGTATCTGTGTATGGCAAGACGGTCGCCATATTAGGCTATGCGGAGCAAATGCGAGTTGCACGTACCGCCATAGAGATGCTGCTTGATGGGGCTCCGCATGGAAATGTCTATAGCTTTTTGGAGAAGAAGCATCAGGAGCTGGCCAAGGAAGAGCTGAGGGCGCAGGGCTTACTCTGAGGATTAAATTTTGGACTTGCAGTTTCAGCTTGACTACGTTGATTGGCTGCTCATAGCTCTGGCACTGATCGGCCTGTATTCCATCCTTCTTTTGCCTTTGAAAGATAGCGAAAAATGGCGAAGCCGGGGAATCTCAGTAGGATGCTTGTTTGGCATTCCTTTGGCCATGTTCTTTCGTACTACCAGGGGTCTGGATCTGCTGGACAGGCTGGCCCGTCCCAAGAGTTTCTGGAGACTGGTAGCCTCGGCAGGCATACCCCTGGTCGTATTGAGCATGACCTATTTTTTGCTACTGGTCCTTGCCATGACCTATTACATGATTCAGGAGCCTCCTCTGCCCAGCAGCTATAATGCTCCGAGAAACATTCTTCTCATTCCCGGCTTAAATGAGTACATACCCTTCGTCTGGGGCTGGATTGCTCTTTTTGTGACCATGGTCGTGCACGAGTTCGCTCACGGCATACTCAGTCGCGTAGAGGGCGTGCGCGTCAAGTCCATGGGAATCGTAGCCGTTTTATTTGCCCCAATAGCAGCTTTTGTGGAGCCGGATGAAGTGGATCTCTTCGGCAACAAAGATATGCCGGCAAAGGTGAGCAAGGCGGCAAGAATCAGGATTCTATCGGCAGGTGTCATCTCCAATTTCATTGTGGCGGCAGTGGCTATGGCCCTCTTCTTCGGACCGGTCATCGGGTCCATATCTCCGGTGGATCGGCTGATTGTAGTCGATGTTCAGGCCGGCTCTAGCGCAGAGAAGGCAGGTTTTGAGAGCGGCATGGTGCTATTGGATGTAAATGGTAACCGAGATAGCAATATCGAGCAGTTCTACAGTCATCTGGGCAGTTCCACAACCCGCCTGAAAGTGCTTTATGACGATCGAGAACAGATCTTGCCCCTCTCCGGCGAGCCGGCGCGAGGCATCATGGTGGCTTCTGTCTTCAAGGGCTCGCCTGCCGAATCTGCTGGTCTTCCTTCCCGGAGTGTGATCACAGAAATTGATGGAATAAAGATCGCAAATCTGGAGGGCTTCAGAAAGCAGATGAACACCACTCGCCCCGGCCAAATCATCGCCATATCCACCGGTCAGGGCAATACCTACCAGGTCAATCTAACTGCGAAAGAGGCTGCGGCCAAGGAAGACCGCGGTGGATTCATAGGCATAGGCATCTCAGGGAATGCGGTTTTATCAGGGGGCGCACTCTTTCAGGAGGTTCCGGCCAGGCAATTTTTGCAGACACTCAAGGATATACCCAGCATGGGCATAACCGGGTTTCACTTAATGCTCAGCCTGCCTTTTACGGGAATCCCGGGATTCACCCAGAAGGGCTTTCCCGGTTTTAGTGGCTGGCTGACCGCCGTCTTTGAGCCCAGCGGATGGGCAGAGCCCCTGGGGGGCAGGTTCTTCTGGATTGCCAACCTTCTGCTCTGGATCGGCTGGATCAACCTTTATGCAGGCCTGTTCAACTGCCTTCCTGCGGTGCCATTGGATGGCGGGCATATCTTCAGGGATCTGGTGCAGTCCGGCTTTGAGAGGATTGTCCGGCCTTCAGAGGCGGAAAGATTCACCAAGACGACCGTGGCCATTCTTACCTGGTTGGTGCTGACATCCCTGCTCATAACCTTGATCGCGCCGTTCACCAACTGGCTGACTATTTAGCCGGCCCGGCATCAAGCCTCGGGGCATTTTTTTTTTGATATCTTCTATTTCGATACGGTAGTTTTAAACCCATTAAGGTAAAACAGAATACCCGGCAATGGTCGGCAGGTATGGTCCTATGAGAATAAGCGCGGTTTGGCATTTAGCGGCCCTGGTGGCCCTGGCAGCCCTGATGGCTATGACGGGCACAGCCCATTCTTCGGAGATTGCAAATCTCTACTCCAGCATAGACTCGGCTGATGTTACACTGGAAGGAGAGGTGGCCGGCATGGCTTTAGAGCTGGATCTGATGGATGAGGGAAGGCTGATCGCGACCAGGAACCTGACGCTGGATGGTGCGGGAACCTTTGTCATTCGCTGGCCTGCCATAAAAGCCGAGAAAGGCAGCTATGATGTCTGCGCGCTCTTATGGGAAAATGGAACCACCGTCTCCAGGAAATGCAATAGCTTCTTTTACGGGGGAGTGGAGCCCATACGGTTTGACGTGCGCGATTTTCGTGCCGACTCTCGCGGCATGCACCTTGTCATCAGTGCCAGCGATCCTACCGTTGTGGATATTTACTACATGCTCATCGACGGGAACAGGGCCGTGTTTGTCACCAGAGAGCAGGTTATACCCATCACGGGAAGCAATGGCCTGCCGATTACCAAGGACTATGCATGGAAACAGATCCTGGAAAACGGACGCGAGTATGCGGGCCGCGTGAAGATTGTGGAGCTGAATCACAACCAAACAAGGTCCTTCATGAATTCCTTTTTGGCTGTGGAGGATGCATTGATCACCGAGACCTATCAAGATGAGACCGGTGCCAGCGCTACCGTCATGGGCAACTCTCGCGTTCCCTTTGCGGGATCTTTGCGCTTTATTCTATCTCAAAATGGTTCCATTCTCAATACCACCGAGAAGAGGACGCCTATCCTTCTTACTGGAGACGATGAGACGGTGGAGATCACCTGGAACAAAACTCTTGAGCAGGGCATCTACCAACTGCGCACCGTTTTGCTCGGCCAGGGCGGTGCCGTTATGGATTTGGAGGAGAATGTGATTGAGGCTAAATCTCTGCTGAGGAGCAACGCCACAGATACGGCAAAGAAAGCCAACTTTCCGGCTGGAGTTGCAGCATTAGCCTTGCTCACTATCGTTCTAATCAGGAAAAGGAGATGACCATTATGCAAAAAATTCTTGTAGGCCTTATCTGCACTCTGGCGCTGCTGGCCTATTTAATGCCGGCTTCAATTGCAGAAGACAGTCAGAACGCTACCGCGAACATCACGTTAAACGAGACTCTGAATGTCACAAAGAACATCGCGCTAAATGAGACTCAAAACGTCACTGCGAGCGTCACAGTGGCTGCAAACCCCGATGCGACAAAGGCTATTTCTCCTGATGATAGCCTAAAAAGCGCCCCGGTCGCCACTCAATTGGGTACTGGGAATGCTTCTTCGCACACCAAGGTCCTTCGGGCCGGCTTCGCGAGACCCAAGCCACTAAATAACCTGGATGTGTACGGCAACAAATCCACCTATAATATACCTTCCAGCACATCACCAAGTACCGCATTCAATGTGAGCCAGCGTCTGGGAAATGTATCCCAATTCACCTACAATACCGATATCTATAAGCCCACTTACAATATCAGTCAATACTCGAGAACCAAGCCCCTTTATGAGGTGCCTGACACTCTCTCGTCCAAACCGGTTTACAGCATCTCCGGCTATCCAGATATCAAAGTTGCCAATAGTATACCTTGATGGAAAAGAAAAAGTAATAAAAAAGAAAGATCCTCGGAAGGTTAGCCTTCAGAGGAACTTCTGAATTTTTGCGGCTAAGGCGGGCTTGGGGTAAGCTCCCACCAGTTTATCGATGAGTTTGCCGTCCTTGAAGATCATCAGAGTGGGAATCGCCGAGATCCTGTACTTGTTGGCGGTTTGCATATTCTCGTCGATGTTCAGCTTGCCGAAGACGACCTTTCCTTTCATCTCGGTCGCAAGCTGCTCGATAATCGGCCCGATCGTGCGGCATGGTCCGCACCACTCCGCCCAGCAGTCCAGAATGAAGACCGGATACTGGCCGGCTGCGGCATCAATTGTCGCGTCTGTGACAATAACGGGCTTGTCCGGCAACTCGACGGACGGTTTCGCTGATGCGTTCATATCTTTTTTCATCTGTTCCATTTTCTTCCTTTTTATCTCTTCCAACTCGTCCAAGCTCAATCCTCCAATCTTTCTTTGGCATTTACTATGAGGGATTTGAAGTGGCCCAGATCTACGGGCATTATCTCGAAGGGTAGGTTAGTGAAGTCAAAGAATTCTAAAAGCTCTTCCTCGCGTGCCTGCGCATCTTTCAGAGTGTCCAGGTAGACCGTTCCCTTAAATGAGCCCATCTGCATCCTGGCCTCTTCCGGGCCCCAATTAAGGCGGCGGAAAATGTCCTTCCAGGCATCCAGCCAGCCTGGAGAGAGGTAGAAGAAAAGTCCATCCTTGGCCTTCTTTTCCAGCCCCTTCCGGGTGATGAAGGCGTCCACGCAGTTCTGGCATGCCGCAAGCGCAGCATGGTAGGGCGCGAGGATTTCTTCAATCAAGGGGAGGCACTGGCCGTATACTACTATTTGCCCATCGCTTCCATTCTTTTGGCACTTCTCCAACTCGGCCACGAGAGCCCCTTTTAACTCATCGAAGTCTACGTGCAGACCTGCTCCCAGGTAGTGGGCCTCAAAGGGAAAAACCAGCTCAGAGCGCAGCGCTTCGATCTCCTTTTCAAAAATGCCGCAAGCAATGATTGAATACATAGCTGCATCACTTTAAGGTGGCAATAGGATATATCGGTGATCCTTGATTTTTGATGGGAAGATGAGTTGAAACTTAAGAAAATGGGGTGAATGGGAAGACTGCCCATTTGCCCAGAAGCTTGTAGGGCCGGTGCAGTCTTCCTTGCCACAGATACTAGTTGCACCGGCCTTCTATAAAGCCGCAAGCCGCGCGGGGCGAAAGTGTTTTTCAGATCTTCTCCGGCCTTTCCAGCAGCCGGGTCTTGTTCATGAGTTCCCCGGTGCGGGCATGGGGCCGGCGGGAGACGGTGTCGTTGGCCTTCTCCAGCTCTCTGGACTCGTCGGCGAGACGCGCAGCGGCGCGCATGACCTCATGGCCCGCGGCCGCAGCCAAGGCGATCGCCTCCAGTTCTTTCAGGCGGAAGCAGGCAGCAGCATCGATGCCGGCCACGGTCTGCGCCATGTAGAGAGCCCCCACGGCCTTGGCGCGGGCGTAAGGGTTAGAGAAGTTCATGCGCTCGGCGCATTTCTCGGGCGTGGCCAGAATGGCGGGAAGCTTGGCCTGGCCTGCGGCGATGCTGATCAATGCGCTGTCCAGCTCTTCCTGGACCAGCCGGATGGCTCCGCAGGCGGCCAGAACCCGCAGGGCGTCGGAGTTGAAGAGGGCCATTTCCGCCGGGTCGAGAAACTCGCGCTTGGCACCGATGAGCGGGTCCATGGGCAGTATGATGTAGCCAAATCCCTCTGTCGTCAATAGGTCGCGCGACTCTTTCTTGGCGGGACCGTCGGAGATGACGATGGTGGGCACGCCTTTGAAATGCTCGCGCGCCGCCGTGGGTCCGGCAGTCGCGGCGTTGGGGCTGCAGATGACCACCAATTGAGGGGCCCAGGCCAACAGTTCGGCTGCGCCTTCGCCCTCCTTCTTGGTCATCTTGGGGCCGAAGCTGACGATCTTGAATTCGATGTCGGACCTTTCCGCAATCTCATCCAGGGAGAGATCAATAGCCGTCGAGGTGGCTATGTTTCCGAGCTTCACAAAACCGATCTTGAACATGCCGCTACGAAAGGCCGAGAAAAGATAAAAGGATTTTGTTTTGTGGTTGAAAACGTCGTTAACCACGGACTATAAAAAACGGCAGACGATACTACCACCACAGAGACACAGAGCGCACGGAGGACTCACAGAGAACTCGATTTTATTCTATTGCCCACTCGAAACAACGAGGAACCTAAATATCATCCTTGTCAAGGAAGAACTGTGAGCGACAAGGCGGATTTTACCAAGAATGTCCTGCCCTATCTGGCCCAACTGGAGGAGGATGAGGCCGGCCCCGATGCAGCGGAGATATCGCGAAGATACGGCATCTCCCAGGAGCGCATCGTTATGCTCAGCCGAAATGAGAATCCTTACGGCGCGAGCCCCCGCGTCCGCGCGGCTTTAACCGATGTATCTCTGCACAGGTACCCTGATTCCCGGCCATTTTTAAAGGCTCTTTCCGGGTACACGAGCTATCCAGAAGAGTGTCTGGTGGCGGGAGCGGGCATGGATGAGATCATTACTACTATCTGCCGCATCTTCCTGGGGGCCGGGGACAAGGTCCTCATTCCCGTGCCCACCTACAATTTCTATGGCCTGGCAGTGGAGCTCTGCGGGGCTGTGCCCCACTATCAGCCCAGGCTTGCCGGCTTTTCTGTGGACCGGAAAATCCCGGAAGGAATCAAGATGGCATTTCTATGCTCGCCCAACAACCCCACGGGAAATGCCCTCTCGGAAGAAAACGTGCGGGCCGTGGTGGAAAGCACCGAATCAATCGTCTTTTTGGACGAGGCCTATGCCGAGTTTGCCGGAAAGAGCCTGCTAAAGCTGGTGAGAGAGTACGATAACCTGGTAGTGGGCCGCACCCTCTCCAAAGCCTTCGGCCTGGCCGGGCTGCGCCTGGGCTATGCCGTAGCTCCGCCCTGGATCGCCCGGCAGTACCGGCGCGTTGCACCACTGTTTGGCATAAGCAGTCTCTCTCTGGCGGCGGGCGTGGCCGCGCTGCAGGATCTGGGCTGGATGAGGGAGTGTGTGGGCAAAATAGTCGCGGAGCGAGAGAGAATGCGCCAGAGCTTGGCCTCTGCTCATCCCTCGGAGGGTAATTTCCTCTATGTTCATACCGAGGAGAAATCAGAGGTGGTAGTGGAGCGGCTGCTCTGCCAGGGGATTGTAGTGCGGGATTGCAGCTCCTTTCCCGGCTCCGGGGAGCACTGCTTGCGGGTCACTGTGGGCAGGTCGGAAGATAACGATCGCTTCATGGAGGAGTTCAAGAATGCTAACACGAAATTGTCAAGTTAGTAGTATTAAGGCGCATTTGGGCTATACTCTGGGCCTTACGATTTTCACCACAACGCTGCTGGCCGCTTATACTGGCTCAAAATGTTGTATTCCTGGTAGAGAAACATCTATCTAGTTACAAAGCAAAAAAAGCGAATCCCCAATCTGTCGCGCATCATAAGGGGTTTAAGCCTGAAAGTATCCTAATAATAATGTCCAACCATTTAAAGCATATCGAAAAAAGAGAGTCCATAACTGCCCTAAATGTGGGTTGGTCATGGACCGAGATCTTAATGCTTCAAAAAAATATTATCAGACTGGGATTACAGTCTATGGCGAAAGCCTAGATGCCCGCGACTTCAGTCGTGTGAGTAGTCACGTCTTCCGATTACTCCCGTCCAAAGACCCAAGAACCATTTCCCTCATCTCCAGAAATCGCGGGCTCATCCTGTCTCTTGGCCGCTCTAGCTTCACATCCAATAACTCCTGGACCCTTCCCGGCCTGGCACTGAGGATTACCAGCTTGTCAGCTAAAAATATGGCCTCTTCCACACTATGAGTCACGAACACGATGGCTTTTGCTGTCGTTTCCTGGATGCAAATGATATCCGCTTGAATCTGCTTTCTGGTCTGGGGGTCAAGAGCCGAGAATGGCTCGTCCATGAGCAGCAAAGAGGGCTCCAGAACCAGGGCTCTGGCCACTGCCGCTTTCTGGCGCATGCCTCCGGAAAGCTCGTAAGGACGGCTATGCGCGCTGTCTTGCAGGCCCACCAGTTCAAGGTACTTCATAGCTTTCTCATGCCTTTCCTTGCGGGGCATTTTCTGCATTTCCAGCCCCAGGGATACATTATCGAGCACACAGCGCCAGGGAAGCAAAGCATGCTCCTGGAAAATCATTCCCATCCTTGCGCTGGGCCTGGTTACGGGCTCTCCATCCAGCAGCACCTGCCCATGAGTTGCTTGTTCCAGTCCGGCAATTATCCTGAGCAGAGTAGTCTTTCCGCATCCCGATGGCCCCAGGATACCCACCATCTCCTGCTCATTTATTTGCAGCGAAATATCTTGCAGGACTACAACAGGTTTGCCGTTTCCTTGATCGAATTGCTTTGTTATTTCCAACAATTCCAGCTTCATCGGTCGTATGCCCTCCAGGAGAACCATCTTCTTTCCACGGCTATGAAGAACCGGTCGATCAGTATGCCGAGGACGCCAATGGCCACCATCCCCGCCACTACCACCTGGATCTGCCCCCAGCCGTAAGCATACATGATTAGATATCCTAGACCTGAGCTGGTACCGGGCAGCATTTCCGCTGCCACCACGCACATCCAGGCAATCCCAAAGCCGACCCGCATTCCCGTCCATATCTCGGGAGCGCTGCCGGGCAAGATGACCTTGGAGATGATATGAACCTCCCCCGCGCCCATCATGGAGACCGCCTCCTGCCAGGATTTCTTCACGCCTCGAACTCCCTGAGCCGTGCTGAGCAGAATTGGGAAGAACGCTCCCAGGGCTATTATGAAAACCATAGATGCCAGTCCAATCTTAAGCCAAGCCATGGCCAGAGGAACCCAGGCCAGCGGCGGCACAGGTCGCAGAGCTGAGATCAAGCCCTCCGAGACATCTTTAAACACCTCCCAGCGGCCTATGGCCACGCCTAAAGGCACCGCCAGAGAAGCGGCAATGAGGAATCCCAGTGTCACTCTGACAAGACTCAACCTGGCATTTTCTAGGAGAGAGCCGCTGCCCAGGATATCTGCTGTCGGCTTGAGAAGGACAGAGAGGACCGCCTCCAGATTAGGAAGCACGAAAGGATTGTTGACGTAGAGAGCCAAAGCTTGCCAGATCAGGATCACACTGATCGGAAGGACCAGCTTTCGAATGTTCATGATGCTCTCACGCCCCGCAGGCCGGATGCTCTCAGTGCATCCTGAAATATGACGTCTGTAATGGTCCCTAAATCCGGATCGCCTATCTTCAGCGGCCGACCTAGGGCAAAGGAGGCTTTGGCCAGGGAAACGAAATCATCCCAATCTTCTGCCCCAGATGCGGTCGCCAGGACCAGTCCCGAGCCTAAATTCTGCACCGGTTGAATAATTCTAGCTTCACAGCCCAGGCTGATTGATCCTATGGCCGGGGTTATGCCTACTATGGCCATATCCAGGTTGTCTTGCTCCATCAAAGTCATAAGATTCTGCCCGGTAGGCGCGGATATAAGCTCCACATCGGCCGCTTTTTGGCCGTTGATCATCAGCTCCAGATATCGAGGCCGCTTGATGCCCTCAACCGGCATTAGCGCAATTTTGTATTCTTGTTGGAAATACGGCCAGTTCTTGACAGCAGCAAAGAGTGGTGCCTGGTGATCGATCATGAGGTATCCTATTCTGATTAGATTCTTCCCCGGCTTATTGGAAATATTATATGATGCCCGATCTTGCGAAGCAATCCAGTTAACTGCCTGATAATAAGGCCTGGAATCCATAAATTCTGACAGTTTAGTCTCGGATCCATTATGCTGAGCACTATCTAAGGTGTTGAGAATGTCTCCCATCCGATCGACTAGGATTTGTGCAGAAGCATTCCATTTTCCATTTACCTGAGAAGAGAACACAAAAGTGGAAAGAGATCTATTAAATAAGCTAACCGGAGAAATGATATGGCTTCCCAATAAATAATCTTGGTCTCCCATAAGCCAATCGGCGGTGATTTCTGGCAAAGCTTCCGGATGTTGCTCTGCAAAATCGTCTCCTGAAAGAAGAATGGCGCTCACGGCCATGGCCAAATCGGGATAATTCTGCAAAATATCATTGCTGGCGACCAGAACGCAGCAAGGATGATTATGCCATGCCCCGTCTGGCGGAAAGTCTCGGGAGAAGGCAACAACTTTTCCTATGCCACTCATCTCGGCCAGAGCCAGGTAAGGTTGCCAGGCCACGTAGCCGTCTATCTGCCCGGTGGTCAGCAGCACGGGAAGGATGCTTTGCCCTTTGCAAAAAAGCAGCTCAACCTCAGGAATTCCTTTATCCGTCTTGTTCATCTTTTCGGAAGCATCATCCCATGTAGATGACGACGAGTAGGCAACAAATACAGGTATCAATAGGACAGAAAATAGAAGAGCTCGCGATGCTCCTGAAATTATACTCATCAATTTCTATATACTGTTTGCGTATATATATTTACTGCGCTTTCCGACGAATTTTATATTCATCTTCGTGGCAGCGCACAGCCCCCATCCTTTAGGGCGCGGTAGTTGACCAGCTAATCAATCTTCTCCGAAAACCCTGACCAGCCCCTGATCAGCATCGACCTCGACCAAAGTGCCGCTCTTTATCAGCATAATCTCCTCCGCCACTCTGTCCACCAGAGGAATGCCGCTGATGATGGCCCCCACTGCCACGATCGGCTCGGAGCGGATATTGATCATGGCCACTGGCGCAAGATCTCTCTTTTTAAGCTGATAGATGACGTAGGAGCCCACCGTGGAGCCCTTGCCACCCGGAAAGATGAGCACCTTTCCTGCGATGCACTGATCAAATAGCTCGTGTGCCGGATCGACCACCATGCCGGTCCTGGCATCGACATTTCCCAAAAAGGAGATGGCATCCCCTGTCACCAGAGCAGGACCGCTAGCGCAGCCGCTGGCAACCTTATGACATTTTATTTCCGTATTTACCGCCTCCCCAGAGCTACATCAATGCACTCTTCCAGACATCCAAGACCAGCTTGAACGCCGGCCAGGCCGGGCAGATAGACCAGCGCCTTGCCGGAATTGACCATCATCTTACCAAAGCGTTCCGTGGCCGGGGAGACGACCATGCAGGTGTCGCAATAGATCCGCGCCCCGCTCTCCTCAATGGCCGCCACCAGATGAGGATGCGCATCTGCGATTTTGCGGGCTGTGCAGACCCACAGCTCCTTTTGCACCTTCTGGCCTTGCAAAAGCCGGGCAATCTTCTCCAGCTCCGTCGCCGAGCAGTGGGGGCAGCCCAGGGCCACCACATCCGCGCCGTCCCCTGGATATTTGGCATAGACCTCATCGATCTCCTTTCTGCCGATACAGATCGTCTCCTCCGCCTGCCAGGGGACGGGTGGCGCAGGCGTGACATCCTCAACGTAGTAAAGGGCCACGGAGCCGCTGGCGGCCATGGCCGCGCCCAGGGCCTTGAGCTTGTCTTGGGTGGGCACACCCCGGAGCCGGAAAAAGGGCACGCCGTCCTTGACGATTCTGCCCACCAAAAATCCCAGTGCCCCGTAGTCCGATCCCCGCAGAATCGCGTCAACCTCCACCAGAAGGGTGGGCAGTCGGTTCTCGTCCAGATGGTAGCCGTAAAGAGCCGTCTTTCCCACCAGCGCCGCCGCCAGGGCAGACGGCCCTCCCTCGCGGTTGGTGCGGGCACCAATGACCGAGTTGGCATAGGAGACGGCGGAGGACTCGCTCCAGGCCAGGTGATCGCCTTTGGCGGCGAGGTCGTAGATCTGATAAGGAGTGCAGGTGCAGTCGATGGTGACACCCAGGCGGCGGTAGGCTTCGATGGTCTCTTTCTGCTTGACGGCAAATTCTTCCTCAATGCCCATCTCCTGCCAGCGGCACAGGTCCATGCCCGCCGGGTTGAGGATGCTGGGCACCACCACCTGGCCTTGCAGATCGGAGATCCACTCCAGGCCCGCTTCGCCGATGTTCTTGTAGGATACTCCAGCTATCTGCACCGACCTTACCGGCACGAGATTCTCTGCGCCGTAAATGTCGCCCAGCGCCACCAGGATCTCCATCATGCGGCGCAGGGTCTCGCCTTGATCGCCCTGATAAATGCCTTCTTCCTCACGGGACAGGTACATGGCTATTGGCTCTGGGCTCTTGGCAATAAACTCTTTTCCTGCAACTTACGTTCCAGAATTTCGTGCAAGAGATGTCCTTCTCTCATCGTGACTTCGCGTGAAAACGGACCCGGTCGAATCTCATGCGAAGCCGCGAAGGCGCGAAGCCTGGCAACCATGATTGCCGCCCTCAAGCAGGATCTGGGTTTGACTTCTGTGATGATTCAATGGCTGCAGCCCTGATCAGCCCGGACGGTGGCCAAGCACACGCGCCTCGCGGGCAGAGGATGGACGAAGATGCCTGGCCTGGGGTCAAGACCGGGGCAGTGCGATGAAAACGCCCTGCGGGTTTTGCGGCTTCTTATCCCAACGCTCTCTCTGGATTACTGGTGGCATCGATCCTCCGCCGCATGGTGTGATGACCTCTCATGAGTATGTATAACCTGCAAAGGTTTCATCCTTTTCAAATTTTTTTTTTTCAGATAAGATTTAAATCACTTTTGTCTTTCTAACCAGTCCAGACTTTACGGAATGAATTTTCGACAATTGCATGATATCGATTGAACCCGCACCGGCAAAACAAAAAAAAGCGCTGTAGACTCCACCGCGGAACATAAGACCTTACGAGGTCAAATTAGTATTTATAAAATTTTATGTTGGGCTATTGGTGGTCAAGTTGTTTGTATATTGCAGTACGTGTCAGTCGCGATATTCTAAAATCGTTACTACTTAGTCGTTGACAGGAAATAAAATACTCAAATTTTGGCGAGCATATCCCGAAATCGTTATCTTCAAACAAGGGAATTTCAAGCATGCCTCCAGAAATATGCAAATTATCTTCCGTCAACACCTTAACTCATTGTCCACTCCAGGGGGGCACCCCAGTCACCAGCCAATCCTTGTAGCTGCACAAGCGGTTCTATCAAAACTTATTAATAGTCATGACCCGAGATCCGTTTGAACTATGCCCCACTCGTATCTTTGCTTGCTCTCTGCAATCCTTTTAGCAGAATCAGGAATGGCCATAGACTTGCCTTTCGTCTTTGATGAAAACACCTCAGATTTAGCTAGATATGATTCTAATCAGCTGGAGAAGGCCAGTGCCTTGTCTCACGACCTTGCAGGAGTTCCGCCAGTCTCCTCACCAGGTAATGATGATATGATCGAGGTTTCATTAGTTACAAATGATTCAATTAATAATTCAATCCGTGATAACAAGACCACAAGATGGCAGAGGATTTCGTCAGGGTTGGTTACACTTAATCAATCATCTATGGCTAATACGACCAACTTCTCGCCCGAAATATTCGAGACCGAATTACCGCCTAAATATCCTACGATATTACCCCCTGTTGTTCCTCCCTCAAGCTCAGATGATTGGTTTAATGAAGGTAATACTAATTACGATAACGGGAATTATGCAAAAGCTATAGCATGTTACGACCAGGCAATCCAGATTAATCCGAACTTTTCTGGTTCTTGGTGCAATAAAGGCATGGCTCTATGTAGATTAGAAAAATACCAAGAGGCCATAAAAGCATTCGACAAGGCCCTCTATATTGATCCTCATTATGCGAAAGCATTGAAAAGCAAAGAAACTGCACTCCAAGCAATTGGTTACAAAAATGAAGCTATGCAGGAGGAACATTTTTGAGGACAGGGAGGACGCGTATTTCTATAATATTTGCTGTATTGCTCATATATTCTGCAGTAGGAGATATGCAGCCTGCAAAATATACTGAATCAGAAGCAGTAGGGAATCCGGCTTTCGATGTTAAACTCGAAGATATAGAACGTAATATTTCTAGCGAAAATATCCCAAGCGAGCTGGTCATAAAACCCAGGTCGATGACAGAAATATACCTCAGCCTAGGGGTACTAGTTTTTGGACTGATTCTTGTCGTATTCACAGTGATACTTGCTCTTAGAAAAAATACCGGTTGGGACCAAGAATCAACTCGTGTATTTACCATCTCGCTGATTGTCACCGCGGGATTGTTCCTCATAACAGCTGGATATTCTGACCAACAAATCGCGCCTATGTTCGGCTTGCTGGGGACAATTGTGGGATATCTACTGGGCAAATCACCTCCCGGCGAACAAAGTCCCAAATCAGGAGTATAAGGCGTATAAAATGAAGACATATATCGATATAGGATTAATTCTGAGTATACAGTCTTACTTAAAAGTACTTATAGTAGTTAATAGATAACATATGTAGGATCGCCATGTCGCCTCGACTTTTCTGGCTATGTTTAATCACTCTTTGCGGGTCAGGATTAGCCTCAGATGTGCCATTTGTATTTGGTGAAGACAATTCGAATTTGACTGACTATTCTTCTGATCAACTGCAAGAAGCTAGCTCTTCTTCTCCAGATCTAGTTGGTGTGCCTCCAGTTATTTCGCCATCGGATAGTGAGGTCTTGGAAATCCCTGTAACAGGTGGCGGAAGCACCCCCGAAGGTAAATTAGAAAAGGGAGTAAAAGACCTAAAAGATGAGCTGAATAAGAAGGTAGAGCCAGATTATATTAGCATACGCGAGGATGCAGTCATGCTGGCATCCAAGTATCCAGGCGATCTCGGGATCGATCAGATCAATGAGATATATATTTATATGAAATATGGCAACCAAACAAAGAATGGCTGGAGATATGTGCGAGATCCAAGAGGTATAGATTCTTGGAACTATGCCAATGCGTCAATGAAAATAGGTGATAGGGCAAAGTGCGTTGGCTTAGGGGATTGTGATGATTTTGCAATCCTCATGGCAGCATTCGTTGAATCCATCGGTGGGGCCACGAGAATTATTCTGGCAAATAATAATAGCAAAGGCGGACATGCTTATACTGAAGTCTACTTAGGCCGGATAAATGATCCAAATTGTCAGGTAGAAGCGATCATGGAATGGCTGCAACAGGAGTCTGATACGGGCAAAATTTATGGTCATGTAGACACAGATACAAAAGAAGTCTGGCTCAACCTAGACTGGGGACCGGATGAAAAAGGCAATGCTCATCCTGGGGGGCCTTTGTTTCAGGGAGAGAGACATGACGTCCTTCGCATCAGAGATCAGTACAAACTAATTCCTGTAAGGATGCCTGAAACTCCCGATAAGCCACCTAGGCTAATAAGCTTGGCTCCAGACAAAAATAGCCCCCAAAAAGTAGGGTCAGTCGTGACATGGACAGCTAAGGCCATGGACCCAGACAACGATCGGATCTTCTATCGCTTCTTCCTGAATGGCTATACTGTAACCAAATGGATAAACGATAATTCATGGGTTTGGACAACTACTGAAGCTGATACAGATGATAATAAAATCGAAGTTTATGTAAGAGATGGAAAACACGCAGGCCCAAATGGCTTCGATAGCAATAAGGTGGCTAGCTTCACTATAACTGAGGCCGAGCAGAAACCTACCGTCCTGGAAAACCAACCACCAGTTATAGTTAGCATGGTATCGGATAAATCCGGTCCACAAGATACAGAAACTATAGTGACCTGGACTGCAGAGGCATCTGATCCTGAGAGCGATTCGCTTGTTTATAGATTCCTGCTCAGGGGCAAGACCGTTTCCGATTGGAGTTCGGCTAGTAGTTGGTCTTGGGCCACCACATCAGATGAAATTGGTGAAAACCAAATCGAAGTTCAAGTAAGGGATGGAAAACACGTAGGTCCAAATGGCTTCGATAGCAATAAGGTAGCTAGCTTCACTATAGTTGAATCAAAGCCTGCGGCGCCAGAAAATCTGCCTCCTGTAATCAATAGCCTTGTACCTGACAAGGACAGTCCGCAAAAAATAGGGGCCTTGATTACTTGGACTGTAGTTGCTAAGGATACAGAGAACAATCCTATTAGCTATAAATTCTACCTAAACGGCAAAGCAATGACCGGATGGTCGACTGAGAATACTTGGCCATGGTCTGCTGAAGATGCTGATGCTGGAGTCAATCAAATAGAAGTGAAAATAAGAGATGGTTTCCATGCAGATCCGAATAGCTTTGACGATAACATGAATGTTAATTACAAGATAACTGCACTTCCTTCCACCAGCACAGAAGAAAAATGGTTGCCTTCAAAGATTATTTCTCCAACCGAAACAAATCCAGTCACAACCATACCCTCAGCAAAAATTGGTAGTATTTATGTAGAACATAATGTATGGCAAGGAGATAATTTTGGCATGATCATCCATACTAAGTTCTACATAGATAATTTTGCCTATGAAACAGGATCTGTTCAGGCATACTTCTCTTTTGGTAATAACGCTGAAATCCTTGATACTGATGGCAACTATGCATCGCCGGATGGACAAGTATCTTCATTCGAGAGTTTTACACCTATTTATCGTAAGACGGAATATAACGATTTCAAACTTTTTATTCCGTACAGCCAACTTCATTTATTATTAAAGATGCAAAATAATCTAATAGTTGATGTCTTTATATGGGATAATAGCGACTACCCTCATACTAAACTCGCTGAATCATCAATACATTTTATTTATACATCGTGAACTTCATGGCGTCACGCTTGGTGAATTGGGAAAAAACGACTCACATGCAGCGAGTACAGCGAGGCCGAAATAAACCAATGTTTTAAATTCGCGCCTCCGCGTGAAACCGGACCGTGGTTGAATCTCACGCGAAGTCGCGAAGAACAATCAGCCGTTCACAAAGGCACGTTATCCTCTCACAATCATGGATTTAATTAGGCCGCGCTGTTCTAAACCAATCGGTGCAGAGGATGCGCCTCTCCCGGTGTCGTCTCCAGGTCGCGTAAAGCTTCGGCAATGAGGATGTCGGCCATGGCCGCCGCAGGAAAGATGATATCGGCGCTCTCGATGGGGCCGTAAAGCAGAAAGTCCGCTCCAGCGAGGAGCTGCATGGCCCCTGCCGCCGCATCGCAGCCCTTTCGGACACTCGTCTCCTTTTGGGAGAGCCAGGGCCAGGAGGAGATGGCATTGTGAATGCCAGAGCCCACGGGCAGGCCTAGCCGCGCTTTGGCCGCCACGGAAAAACGCAGAGCCGACCCGGCTCCACTGCCCAGCGGCAACACCGCCGGATCGATGAGCAGATTGACCAGTCCCATTTCCCTTGCGCTGGCCAGCAGCCCGTTCTCACGCACCGTCCCACCCGTCTCCAGGATGGCCAGTGAGCCGTCCACGCCCGGCTCTGCCGGATTGTAGGCCAGGATGATGGCCGAGTCGATCTCGCTGTTCAGCAGCGCCTGCGCCTCCTTCTCCTCCGTAGCCAGGCTGATGCTGTTGTAGATGGCCCGGTCGGCATAGCCCAGTTCCGAGACCAGCAGCGCAGCTTTGCTTCGCGTGGCTGCATCCGCGGAATCGATGATGAAGGGGCCGCTCCAGACCCCTTCTGCAAATTCGAGGTACCTTTCAAAAGCCGGAGCGCTACGGGCGTAAAGATGCAGGACAGAAGGGCATCCCGTCTCCTCAGACAGCTCAGCCTGACGAGATATCAGCCGCTCGGCGGCCGTCCTATCGAAGAGGCCTTTCTCTTCATCCTCTACTATTTTGTGCCCGTGATAGAAGATGGTGCCGCATAGAACCGAAGGCAATTGGCCGCATTGCCCGCCGAACTTCACACCCCCCACATTCACTATGGACTGCTCTCTGCTGAATCGAAACAATTGTCATCCCTCCGCATTAGCCTCTGCATTGTCCTCTTCCTTGACAAGCCAGGCGGCCGTATCCATGAACACTCCCGCACCAAAGAACAGATCTCCCTTCCCAAAGGCAACCGTTGGCAATGCCGTCTTCCTTTTTATTACCGGGAAGGGCGGCTCAGGATAGGGCTCACAAAGGAGGCCATATCTGGAGATCAGCTCTTCGATCTGCACAATGTCTTCCAGGCCGATGCAGTCAATGGGCACCACTTGCTGCTGGAAGCGCGCGATGGCTTCGGGCGGCAGATTCTGGATGAAGGGTATGGCACCGTTCGAACCGATTATCCGGCCCTGCTCATCTATGCCGTTTTTGTGCAGGGCTAGAATGGTATTGCCGGGCAGATGGCCTTTCGACTCCACACCGCAGAGGATAAGGAACCGGATATTGCAATTGGATATCACATTGGCCACGATCTTCTCTACACCCAGATTCTCAGTCTTGCACGGGCCAAAGATGGCAGCGCCCTTTGGGAAGAGCGAACTGGCTAAGGTCACCACCGCCACACCGGCATTTGGGCTACCTACCTGATAGTCGCCGCGCACAGGCGGCCAGGGTTCTTCGTAGCCTAGTTTGCTAGCTATTGCCTTCTTCAGCCATATTGCCCCTGCTGCTGTCCTAGAAGACAGATCAAGCATTTATTTTTTTCCGGTCTTAAATCTGACATGACTGCCCTCGCAAAAATCAATATGAAAAATTGAAATATGAGTAGGTCAAATAAGGAAATCACTCTTACAAGATTACGCTTTGCGATATCAGTCTTACCAAGCGAATGGTGGCACTAAAATGGCCTCATACAAAGAAAAGATCCTGGAAGTCATTGGGGACGCCGAGGTAGGTCTTACCACGGTAGATGTGGCCAAGAAAGCAGGGGTCAGCAAGACCACGGTGATCAAGTACCTCTCCGTGCTCAGCTCCGAGGGCCAGGTTGAATTCGTGGAGGTAGGCCCGTCCAAGCTCTGGAGAAATAAAAGAACCGGCACAAAGTATAGGGAAGAGGGAGCGCAGACTCTGAATGTAGAGGCAGAGCCAATGGTAGATATTGATTTTTGCAATGGCGAAGACAATACCGTTAACTTTTCATTTCGGGTTGATCCGGATCGGATATGTGCACTCTTGAAGCGTGCCAACAAATGCATGTGCAAGGCTAATGATATATTAATAGAGGAATAACTACATGCCTAACGCCCCGCAGATGACCATACCAAAGGAGATCAAAGACTTCTTCACGGTTGAAAGCGGCCAGACGCTTCTTATCAAGGGCCTGCCTGGAACAGGCAAGACCACTTTAGCTCTGGAGATCATGAATAACTTATGCGAGGATCGGAATGGAATGTACATATCCACTCGCATAGATCCTCGCCGGCTTTATGCCACTAACCCTTGGGTGGAAGAGGTCGTCCCCCCCAAGAATGTGGTAAATGCCACCCAGACCAAGCTCTTGGAGAGCCTGAAGGGAGTGGGTAAAGATCTATCCAACTACTATGCCGTCTTAGATTTTTTCAAGGTATTCTTTGACGAGGCAGAGGAGATGGACAATCCCATGATTATCATCGATAGCTGGGACGCGGTCTTGAATTATACCGCCCACCTCATCGGCGATGCCCAACACAGTTTCGAGCAGAATATCTGCGAATTTGCCCGTGATCTGGACACGCATCTCATCTTTGTCTCCGAATTTGCCAGTGTCATGCCCCTGGACTACATCGTGGATGGAGTAGTGACCATGGAGCAGTTCCGCCTGCCCGGCTATGCCGAGGGAAGCATGAGGAGCCGCTATGTTCGGCAGATTAAACTGGACAAGTTGCGAGGGGTGGAGATTTGCCAGAAGACCTACACAGTCACATTGCATAGCGGCCGGTTCAGGTTCTTTGAGCCTTACCGGGAACACAATGATGCCAGAATTGCCAGTGATGGTATGAGAGTTCCCGATCCCAAAGAGGATCGCATCTCCACTGGCATTCCTGACCTCGATATCGTGACGGGCGGTCTGAAGTACGGTTCATGCAATGTCCTGGAGATTGATCACGGTGTGGGCAAAAGGTACTACCAGATCCTGACCGCCCTGGCGTCGAACGCCATTAAGAACGGCAGAGGCGTATTTATCCTGCCCAGCATCGGCTACCAGCTCAGCACCCGCGACATTTTTGTGCCCACCAACGTCATTGTCTCCCAGCCGGAAGGAGAGGATCCTGTAGCATGGGGAAAGGAGCTGCAGGAGAAGTGGGATGCACTGCGGGAGAGGACGGGCCGGCCCATACTGAACATAATCGGCCTGGACTCCATTGAGTTTGCCTTCGGCTACAAAGCGGTGCTCAATTTAGTTAACCTGATGATCCGCAACTGGAAGGAGACCAACGACATAAATGTGCTCGTGGTAAAAAGCGGCCAGGAGAGCATGAACATGGCCGTTCATACCGCGGATACTTATTTGCTGGTCAACGAATTGAACGGCGGGCTGTGTCTCTATGGAATTATCCCCCGAACTGAGCCCTATTATATGCTTTTGGAAGAGCGGAACAGGATCAGCCTGACGCCCATCGTCTAGCTTCCCCTGTCCCTCTTCTTTGATTTAAATTCAGGCCTTGCCTGGGTTCAGGCCCTAGCCAGGCCCTTTGCCTCGCGGGCGATCCGGGTGGCGGCCTCCTTTCGCATCATCTCCACGAATTCCCTTTGCGTGGCAAAGATGAGGGTGCCAGTGGGACAGGCGGCAACGCATACCGGAACCTCCAGATTCTTGCAGCGGTCGCACTTCACAGCCACTCGCACCTCGGTGTGCCGGCCAATGACGCCGTAGGGGCAGACCATGGCACACATCCAGCAGCCCACACAATTCTCTTCATTGCGATCGACGATGCCGGTTATCGAGTCCTGGTGCATGGCACCGGTACGGCAGACGGCGACGCAAGGCGCATCTTCGCAGTGACGGCAGACGAGAGGCACCTTTTGCCCCTCAGCCATCTCCACGTAGATCCGGCGCACCGGCCCCGGCTTCTCGGAGACGGCAGCCATGAGGCTTTTGCCAGCGGAATGCTCCACGGCGCAGGCCATCTCGCAGGACTTGCAGCCTAAACACCGATCCAGACGGACGAATACTTCTTTCATGGCTTTGCTCCTCACAGCCCCAGCTTTTTGCGCTGGCTGTCGATGTGATCGATCATAAGCTTTGCCGCCTTGAATGGATCGGGCTCCACCGCAAAGCATGCACCCACCACGTCCTTAGCGCCTGCGGTGAGCAGTCCGGCTACGGCAGAACTTCCCAGGACGGGGGGCACCGTGCCCAGCACCGTGTACACTCCCGAGCCCACCACATAGGCTCCAATGGCCACCGCCTTTTCGCTCATCCATTCCGGAGCGGCGCCGGCCGCGGGCAGGTCGCTTATGTCCACGCCCAGTGCATTGGCGAGCGCCGCGGCAGCGACTAGAATGCGGCTGATATCCACGCAGGAGCCCATATGCAGCACGGGCGGAATTCCCAGAGCCTTACATACACCCTGCAAGCCCTCTCCAGCCAGGTCTGCCGCTTCGGGAAGGAGCAGGCCGGCCTTGGCACAGGCCTGGGCATTGCAGCCCGTGGTGAGTACCAGCACATTGTTCTTAATGAGCTCTTTTACCATGTTGATGTGGCCGTAATCATGAACAATCTTGGGGTTGTTGCAGCCGACCACAGCACCAATGCCTCGCACAGCGCCGCTCTTGATGGCCCCGATCAGCGGATCTAAAGTTCCACCGAGGGCGCCGACAATCGTTTCTACTGAGAAGCCCACCATACATTTGGACTTTTCATTGGGGATGTGAACCTTGGCAGGATTTCTGTTCTTGTAGTTGAGCACAGCCGCCGAGACAATGGCATTGGCCGTTTCAAGTGCAGTCTGTTCCTGAAATTCCATGTGCACCGCGCCCGGGAACTTGGCCTTGGGAGAGGTGGAGATGAACTTGGTATGGAAACAGCCGGCGAGCGCGCCCAGCGCGGGCATGATGCACTGCACATCCACAACCATGGCATCCACGGCTCCTGTGGCCACGGCCAGCTCTTGCTGCAGGAAGTTTCCGGCCGCCGGCACGCCGTGGCGCATGAGTATCTCGTTTCCTGTGCAGCACATTCCAGCCACGTTGATGCCCACTGCGCCTTGCTTTTTGGCCAGCTCCACCATCTTTGGATCTACCGCCGCCGCCACAATCATCTCCGACAAAAGAGGCTCATGACCATGCACAATGATGTTGACCTGGTTTGTCTCCAGGACACCCAGGTTGGCCTCGGAGAATGTGGGCGTGGGTGTTCCGAAAAGTACGTCCTGCAGCTCGGTAGCGATCATGGAGCCGCCCCAGCCGTCGGCCAGACCAGTGCGTAGCCCCTGCAGTATCAGGCTCACATAGTCGTTGTCCACGCCCATGTGAGTACGATGCATGCACTCCACGATCTCCCGGTCAATGCCGCGCGGCTCAATGCCCAGTTTCTTCCATAGCTCTAGCCGCTTGGCAGGAACCCGGCTGGTGAACTGGAGGCTCCCATCCTGTTGGCCGAACTGTGCCATAATGGCGTCTGCCAGAGCGATCTCGGTTTCCACGCCATACTCCAGCATGAGGCGCTCCAGCTTGGCCTGGTCTTTGATGCTGTAAGAAGGAGCCTTGCCCATAACTACGGCCCGGAAGGTTTGGGCCACGTCGCGAGCATGATCGGAGTGGGCGGCAGCTCCTGCGGCGATGCTGCGCAGAAAATTGCGGGCAACGATTATGTCGGCGGTCGCTCCGCAGACACCCTTGCTGGCACCTTCCCCGAAGGGATCTATGCGGCAGGGTCCCATATTGCAGTTTCGACAGCACAGCCCCAGCTCGCCAAAGCCGCATTGTGGCTGCTGTTTTTCCAAGCGATCCCAGGCCGTCTCCAGACCGGCTCTCTGGCATACATCGAGCATTTCCCGGCTGGCGGGATCTATGGATCTATCACGAACATCCTTTGCCATATCAGTACCTCTATAATGATTTCTGAGCACAAACCAGGAGCGAATCCGCCTGAAACTATTTAACGTTATTTTATCCAAGAAAATGATTTATACTGTCAGGCAGCACAGTCCTCTTTCATGGGACATGTATTTGTAAGTCCTCTAAATTGGGGTCTGGGCCACTCCACAAGAGATATTCCCATCATCGAGGAGCTTTTGCGCCAGGGGCATGAAGTGACCATAGGTACGAGCGGCAATGCCCTGACCCTCTTGCAGAGAGAATGCCCGGAGTGCAACTTCATCACCTTTAAGGATTATCCGGCACCCTACAGCGACTCTCGATTTTTCCTGCCTTCATTTATCGCAGGCATTCCCGCCCTACTGCGGGCTTTTGCGGTTGAAAGAAAAAGGCTGGAGCAAATACTGGCTGAAAATAAATTCGACTTGATTATCAGCGACAACCGCATGTGTGTCTACAGTTCGTTGATTCCCAGCTACTTCATCTCTCATCAACTGCGCTATAGCATGCCCGGCTATCTCTATCCTTTAGAACTGATGACCATTCCCTTCAACAGCTTTTTTCACAGCAAATTCCAGGGCGTGATTGTGCCGGATATCGATCCCCAGGGCAAAAGCAAAAATTTGAGCGGCAAGCTCTGTCGAACCAATCTGAACGTCACGAAGCGAAAGGTCTACTACGCCGGAATTTTGACCAGCACCAAAAAAATGGCGGTAGCCGAGGATCTGGACTATCTGGCCATCGTATCCGGTCCCGAGCCGCAGAGAACCAGGCTGGAGGAGATCGTCATGAAGCAGGTGCAAAAGCTGCCAGGCGAGAAGGTAGTACTCCTGGGTAGCCCGCAAAAGGACCTGCATCAAAAGGTGGACGCTCACACCACGATGCACTCCTACGTCTCCACAGAGGAGAAAGCAGTGCTCATGAACCGGGCCCGCTTCATCATTACCAGGTCCGGCTATACTACTATGATGGAACTGGCGGAGCTGGACAAGAAGCACGGGCTCTTCACGCCCACCCCCGGCCAGACGGAGCAGGAGTACCTCTCCCGCTACTACGCCAGGCAGGGATGGTTTTTATCTAAGAGCCAGTACAAGCTGCGGCTGGCCGAGGACGTGGAAGAGGCCATGCAGTACCGGGGATTTCCAAAGATGGCCAAGACAGAGGAGAACGTAAAAAGGCTTTATCAGGATGTGCTCCGGCAACATTTGAACTGAGGGCCATTTTCATTTTACTGCTTTCTCTCTGATCCCAGTTCTTATTCTTATCCCTGTTCTCCTTTTCTTAATTTCCCTCTCGCCAGGGAGGCAAAAATCCCCAGGATGCATAGAGCAGAAAAGACGGCAAAGGCCACCTTCACGCTTGAAAGGAACAGGGGATAGTACTGGGGCGTGATCTCCACCTTTCCCAGATACAGCGAGAAGACCATCATGACAAAGCTCATGCTGGCGACCTGCCCCACCAAACGCATGGTTCCAAGAGTAGCCGACCCTACGCCATAGCAGCGCGGCTCCACGGAGGACATGATGGCGTTGGTGTTGGGCGAAGTGAATAATGCCAGACCCAGGCCCAGAGTGATGAGGCAGGCCACTATGAAAATGAGGCTTGTCTCTGCACTTAAAAAGACGAATGCCAAGACGGCCACAAATGTGAGAGCCATTCCGGCGGTGGCCACCAGGCGCGGCTCCATTTTGTCGGAGAGCCTTCCCGTAAATGGGGAAAAAATGGCCATCATGGCCGGCTGGGCCAGCATAATCAGCCCGGCCTGATCGGGCGCCAGCCCCTTGATGTACTGCAGATAGAGGCTCAAGAGGAAGGTTATGGCAAAGGTGGCGCTGTAGCTGATGAGCGCCGCCAGATTGGAGTAGGCGTAGACCCGGTTATTTTTGAAGAGGCGCACATCCAGCACCGGACAGGCCACCCCCGACTCCCAGCGAATAAACAGGAAAAAGGTCGCCACTCCCACCAGGACCAACGCTGCCCCCTGCCAGGCGGGAAGAAGGGAAAAGCCGAACATAACCGCCACAAGCATCAGGCTGTAGATTGCCGATCCCGTAAGGTCGAATCTGTCCTCCCTGGCTCCGGCCCACTCGCCTTTCAGCTTCCACATCCCCAGGGCCAGCGGAATGAGTCCCAGGGGGACGTTGATCAGAAAGAGGCTTCTCCAGCCAAAATACTCAGTGAGCAGGCCCCCCAGGAACGGCCCCAGGGAGAGTCCCAGGTAGACGGAGGCGGCATTGATTCCTAAAATCTTGCCCCGCTCCTGCACCGGGAATACGCTGACTAAAATGGCCGTTCCCGTGCCGAAGATCATGGCACTGCCGATGCCCTGCAGAATCCTTGAGCCGATAAGGATCGAGGAAGTGGGGGCAAAGAAGGCAACCAGGGATGATGCCGTGAATATGAAAAGACCAATGAAAAAGACCTTCTTCATGCCGTAGATATCAGCGATCTTTCCGAAGGGCACCATGAAGACGGCAGCAGAGAGCAGATAGCTGGTGGCGATCCAGCCTAAAAGGATGGCATCCATGGAGAACTCGGCTCCAATGGCGGGGAGAGCAATGTTGATGGAAGAGGCCATGAAGGGGGGCAGGAAGGAGGTGAGTGTGGCGATGACCAGAGCGCATCTTCTGATATCCGAGCTTGTGCAGGTCTGCATCCTGGGACTTGTTGGCATCGTCATCAATTAACCTTTGCTTCACCAGTAATTCAAAAGCATCCTTCTCACCAGAAGGCATTTTTCCTGAACCTCTTCACCTAAGAGCAGTCCGGGAAGAAGCCGGATCATTGCATCGAGATATGCGGCCTTCAGTTCCATAAGCTGCTCAGCTCCAGCTGGTGGAAGATCCTCTTGCAGTCGCATGGCCAGGTCGCGGGAGACCTTGATGGATAAATTGAGATGCATTCGGGCGTCATGGGGTGAGCAGCATAGCTTGCCCGTATCCTGATATATCGCCCGCCCCAGCTCCTGGAAGGCCTCGATAAAAAGGCTGAAAGCTGAATCGTCGGCATCGCAGCGTCCGTGCGTGGCCGCGTAGCCGCAGCCGGTGCAGGCTCGATCTCGGTCGTACTGGATGCAAAAGGGGCAGGTGCCGGGCCGGGTGGGCAGGTGGCCGAGCAAAGTGAGGCTGAAGGCGCGGGCGAACTTGTGCAGCTCGCCAGGATCGACGCTCTCCAGGCGGCGGGAGAAAAGGTCAGCCCAGCGAACGTACTCAGCGCAGGAAGCGGCGACGGCATCCTTTGCCGCTTGCAGGGATTCGAGGTTAATGTCCTTTGCTGCCGCCTCAAGCTCTTTAGCGCGGTTCGTCATAATATCGGATTAGCCATTCCGTTTTTCTTGCTCTCTAAAAGCTCAATGAGCTCTTTCAGAGTATAATGGTCCATAAGTTGCAAGATTCTGTCCATTTCTTCATAAAATTGTCTCGTTTTGGCCATTATCGCGCTCATTTTTTCAGCTTCTAGATTATGGCCCTCTAGATTTTTCTCGATTTGATTGAGAGCCTGCAAGACCGAATGTACTTCCTCCTTCGCAGCAGACAGAACCACCGGTCTCCTTGCTTCCGTGTCAGTCTCCAGAGCATAGCGATGCTGCTTATTGCGATGCGGCTTGCTAACCGGACCTACCACGCGTCGCACCATGCCGATATTTTCCAGGTAGCTCATATTAGTGCGTACTGTCGTTTTGCTGTAGCCGGTCTTCTCAGCCAGAGCATCAATGGACATGGGTTCGCCTTCCAGGAAGAGAGTGCCTCGTAGTATTCCCATTGCATCGCTCCACCCAATTTTTTTTGCAGATTTGATGCATGCGTCAATGATGGGTCTTTTTAGCTCCAGCATTTCTTCATCGTTCACATTGATCTGATCAATCACAAAGTTTAAGTATTTTGCGTTTATTCGGTGTGTTCGGCAAAATCCGAATAGAAGGTTTATTGGCATGATCGGCATGGAACGACTCGGGGTGTGGATCACCAGGAATCCTGTAATAATCATAGCCATAGCAGTCCTCATGACTCTGGGCTCTTTTCACTACGCTCAATATATAGAGAGCCAGGGCATGACTACAGAGACCTTTGTGTCAAAAGATTCGGCACTCTATCAGTTATATGATCATCTCTACCAGGAAAACTTCGGCTCTGATGGCAATATGATAATGATAGAGGGCGACGATGTGGCAAAAGCTGAAGTTCTTTCGGCCGGCCTGCGTCTATCCGATCACATGAAGAAGGTTGAACATGTTACTGGTGTATCGAGCATAGCCGACGTCGTAGCCGATGCGGAATATGAGACAAGCGGCATTCGCCGTATCCCCTCTCAGGAGAGGATAGACGAGATCCTGGCCAGCGCGGGCACAAGTGTCCAGGGCCTAATGCCTGACCGCAAACATTCCAGAATGATTGTGGGGATGCCTACTTCGGGCATCCTTTCTGAGGCACAACGAAGCAAGCTCCTCCTGGAAATAAATAATGCAGTCGATTTCGCAAAATATCCTGCGGGGTATAGCACCATCGTCACGGGCGACCCATCTTTCCAGGCATCAATTACGGGGCTGATGAACAGTAGCAACGGCTCGATCCTTGCCCTGTGTGGAGTGCTGATGGTTGTAGCCCTGCTTTTGTTCTTCAGGCATGTCAGATGGTCTCTCCTCCCCATACCCGTGGTCTTACTGGGCATAATCTGGACCTTCGGGGCCATGGGTCTATTCCATATAAAAATGAGCATGGTCACATTTGCCGCGTTTCCCATTATGATAGGAATAGGCATAGACTATGCCATACAATTCCACAACCGGATAGATGAAGAATTAAGCAAAGGAGAACCCATTCTGGAAGCGGCCATCAATACCATAAACCATGTGGCCTTTCCTGTAATAATCGCTCTGACTGTAACCATTGCAGGCTTTGTCTCGCTTCTCAGCTCCGCTGTGCCCATGATCAACGATTTCGGAAAGATCTGCATCATCGGCCTTATCATGTGCTACCTCTCCGCCCTCTTTGTGAACGTGACAATCCTTTATCAGTCTGAAAAAAGATCCCCCAGAAAGAAGAAGACACAAGGCCATTCTGAGGAAGGCTCATCATTTGGGGCAATCGTTCAGAAGACGGCAACATACAGTATCGAAAGATGGAAGGCAGTGCTGGTCGTGGCTCTGCTATTGGCCCTGGCAGGAAATTATGCCGACACACTGGTCCCCATAGAGACGGATTCTAAGAATTTCATTCCCCAGGACCTGGCCCCTCTGATTGATCTGAAACATATGAAAAACGTCTATGGCGGGACGGACTCAATTAATTTCCTAGTTCAGGCTGACGATGTTACGGACCCGCAAAATCTCAGGTGGATAGATGATTTCGAAAGCTACCTGTTGACAGCCAGAGAAGACCGGACGGAAAGAACTACAAGCATCGCCACCTATGTCAAAGCAGCCAATGGTGGAGAGCTGCCGGATGATAAAACGAGAATAAGGGAGATAATTGCCGCTCTGCCCTCATCCGTAACCAATGCTTACTTGAGCGGCCATAACCTAGCAGTTGTTAATGTAAATATTGGCGACGTCCAGAGCAATCTGGGAACGGAGGGCATGTCACGACTGATCGCGTCGTACGAAGATGACCTGGCCTGGAATACCCCGCCTCCTGGGATTTCAGTCAGGATAACTGGCCAGTCGGTGCTTATGACCACGGTCATGACTGCTCTGACATCAGGCAGAGTGGAGATGTCGCTGCTCGGCTTAGTCCTGATATTCATCCTGCTCCTGATAATATACAGAGATCTCACCAAGGCCTTGTTGCCTGTGCTGCCCATGCTCGTAGTGATAGGCTGGATGGGCCTGGTCATGTACTATGGCGGCCTGAAGTACACCCCCCTCACGGCCACGTTAGGCGCTCTGGTCCTGGGAGTCGGCTCGGAGTATGCCATACTGATGATGGAACGCTTCTATGAGGAGCTAGGCAATGTCGGCGATCCCTATGAGGCAATGAAGATCACTGCCAACCGTATAGGTTCGGCCCTGATGGCGTCGGGAATGACTGTGATCTTTGGTTTTGCCGCTCTGATCGCATCGCCCTTCAACATCATCAGCAACTTCGGGGTGGTGACTGTGATGTCGGTAGTCCTCGCCCTCATCACCACATTCACAGTATTCGTTGTCTTAGCGATTCGCATGGAAATTCAACGTGAAGTATTTGAGAATGCTAAACAGGATCTTAAAAAAGCTATAGCGCTAATCAATAATCAATCGAGGAGAAAAATCAATGGAAATTAAATTTGCCATAGCGTTGGTTATCATGTTGACACTCCTGGCTACGGGTCAGGCCCAGAACACCTACATACCCTATGAACTAGGAGGAGACAATTACTATACCATGTACGGTAGTCCGGATATCTCAGCCAGTGTTTCCGGAACTAATGAGTTCGAGCGCGGAGATACCGTTACGCTGTATTTGGATCTGACCAACTACGGAAGGATCCTCGGCTTCAAGGAGGATCTGACACCGCAAAACCCCAAAGAGTTCGCGCTAGCTGCGGCAGAATTGCAAGAGGAGTATAAGAAGCCTACAGCTTTGGGGATCACCGCCAGCCTCAGCTCGGAAGGCCAGCAGATCAATATAAAGTCCGGCGACCAGGTTGTCCAGTCCCTTAAATCGGGGGACAAGACCCAAGCACCCTTGAAGTTCACCCTGAAGATAGGGGAGCACGCTCCTGCCGGAAAATATCCGCTCCATCTGAATATCTCTTACGACTATCAGGACAATGTTCGGGTTTATGCCTCGACTCTTGTCACCAGCGGAAGCTCTCCGGCTCTGGCAAATTTCCGAGAATCCTACATCTACCAGAAGGCCAACCAGACGCTGCCCATAACCATTACCGTCAAGAAGCAGGCAGACTTTGAGATCCTCAACAATTCCGGAGAACTCTCTGCCGGAACCAAGAAGGCGCCAGTTTCCGCCACCTACAAGAATATCGGTGAAGACCCCATCAAGGATGCAGTGGCAAGGCTGTCCATCTTCAAGCCCTTCTCATCTACTGACGATCAGGCTTTCATCGGCACATTGCTGCCCGGAGAGGAGAAAACAGTGGTCTTCCGGCTGGATGTGGACTCCGATGCTACGCCCAAGGACTACGCAATTAACAGCGAGATCAAGTATACCGACCTAAACGGCGACACCGTCATCTCTGAGAGCATGAAGATACCAGTTGTTGTCAAGGCCGCCCCCACATCGCTGCTCTTGCCCGCAGGGATTGTTCTCATCATCTTAATAGCAGCCGGGGGATACATGTACCGAAAGAAACAGAAGAAGGCCTCCTAATCATCAGGCTGCCTCTACCTTTTAGGGGGGTAAGAGATCAGTTCGGATTGCGACACCAATTTAGAAATATCAGAATATAACGAACGGATTCAGGCAATCTCGAAGGAGTTCTTATGGATGAAATAATAGTATTGTCAAGCTGGAACGATCGTTTTTGGGCCTGGTTGATCGATGTTCTTCTTATGGGCATCCTCTGGTACAGAGTTGCGATCGTTTTAAAAATAGATGCGTTAGGCATTAGCGGAGTCCTTCTGCTGGCAGCAATATTATTCATTTATTGGACTGCGTTGGAGGGTTATAGAGGCCAGTCGCTGGGGAAGATGCTATTAAACATAGTCGTAACCGGCCCTCTTGGCGAGAGCATCCGATTTAGAGATGCAGCAGTAGAGTCATTTGGAAAGGCATTTCTGCTTCCCGTCGACTGCCTCATCGGCTGGTATGCTCTTCGCATAAACCGGCAGCGTTTGTTCAATCGGATATCTGATACCATTGTCATCAAACGAACCGAGTAGCGTAACGAAACCATAATATTAATAAGAAGAGAGCGGAAAGCCCTCGAAAGCTTCCCGCTTCCAGCTCCCCTTTTGCCCACCAACCGAGCTAGTAGCCCCTCTCCGTTCGGGTCATGTTATTGTAGAACTTGAACTTGTCTTTGTCCTTGTCCTGCATCAAGACATAACCTACCCTCTTGTCGTCCACATGCTCTGCATACTCCTCTCTGGCATCATCCCGGCAGGAGGAGCAGGCTTTGCGGGGAATTGAGACGCAAAAGGCGCTGTTCAAAATGCCGTAGCCGCGCTGGGCGGAGGTATTGATCGTCATGTAACCGGCGCAGTCCGGGCAGAGGCGAACTACCTCTTCCTGGTTCTCGTTGATCATGTCCGTGTCGTAGAAGACGCGCCTCTTCCTGCGGTAGAAGTCGCCTAATCTCTCCAGCGCATCTTTTGTCAGTTCGTCCCTCTGCTCCCAGATATTCTGCACCTGGGCCACGGTGTGCTCGATATCCCGCGCCATCCCCGGGGTCTGCACGAAGCGACCGGGCACATAGTCCGGCTCCTTGACATGCGAGTAATCGAGGCCGGCCATGGCCTGGATGATGCCCGTGTTCACGTAAGGCAAGGCCGTCTCCACGGCGTAGCCTCCCTCCAGGACGCACAGGTCGGGGGCGAGCTTTTCATTGAGCCGGGCGTAGCCGTTGGCCGAGAAGCGCATATTGGCCAGCGGATCGGTGTAGTGGTTGTCCTGGCCGGCTGAGTTCAGGATCAAATCGGGCTTGAACTCTTTGAGTATGGGCAGGATGAGATTGTCCAAAACGTAGTGAATGCCCTCGTCCGTGGTGCCGGGCGGCAGGGGAACGTTCAGCGTTCTGGCCAGAGCCTGTGGTCCGCCCATTTCATTGACAAAACCCGAGCCGGGATAGAGGGTGTGGCCGTCCTGGTGGAAGGATAGGCAGAGCACATCCGGGTCGTGCCAGAATATATCCTGGGTTCCGTCGCCGTGGTGCACATCGGTATCGATGACGGCGATCCTCTTGTGGCCGTATTTGGTTCTCAGGTACTCGACCAGAATGGCCATGTTGTTGATATTGCAAAAGCCGCGGTTGCCGTGCACCACACGCATGCTGTGGTGGCCGGGGGGGCGCACCAGCGCAAAGCCGTTTCGAATCTCTCCCTTCTCCAGGGCATCAGCCAGAGTCAGGGTGCTGCCGGCGGCGATGAGGTGCGCTTCTGTCACCTGGCTTCCCACATCGGGAACGCAGAAATGGGCACGAGCCACGTCCTTTTCCCCGGCCAGGCGGGGCTTGTACTCCTCAATTTGGGGCAGGTCCATCAGCCCCTCCTCGAAGATCTGGTCACGGGTGTAGAGCAGCCGCTCCTCTCGTTCCGGGTGAGTGGGCGAGATGGCCCAGTCAAAGGCTGGGAAGAATATGAGGCCCGTCTTGCCGGACTTGCCTTGGGAGGACATTTTCAGCACCTCCCCCAGGAGGGTAGAAGACCGGCCGGAATTTCCATTCGCACGTCCATCAGCTTTCCCACGGTTGACCAGCCTCGAATCATATTGAAAACCTCGCTGTAAGTAACCTCGGCTTCGCTGGCGTACTCGCCGATGCCGAGAAGCGCCGCCCGCTCCGCCAAAAGTCGCCGGGCTAGCCTCTCTGCATCTTCTGGAGTCATCTTTTGGTCTGTCACCCGGCCCATGAGACCGTCTTCGGCCACGCTAAATTCGCCTTTCTCTGTGTCGATGTGCAGGTTCAGGGTTAAGGTGGGCCGGGCCACAGCGGCCCCGATGGCATTGGCCACTGGAGCGTACTCGGGAACAATGGCGGCTGCGCCCAGGCGGGCGGCCACCAGCGGCACGAGGGGGGGAGCGCCTCCGCCCACGCCGACCACGCTTCTCGCGGAAAGCGTCTCTTTTTTCATGATCTCCCAGATGCGATAAGCAGGCTCCTGCTCCCATTCCCTGAACATCTCATTTATCTCAAAGACTATCTTGTCCACCACGGCATCGATGACCGTTTGGGCGGCCTGCATGGCTGTGCAGCCCAGGCCCTGCGCCACGATCTGCATGGCTTTCTCAGCCTTGGCGGCGTCACCGATCTGGGTAAGCCCCAAAACCCGCAAAGCATCGGTGGGCGTGGGCCCGTACCCGCCCATGCAAAGCGGCGCGCCGTCCCGGTGCGGCCCGACGGCCAGGCTGCCACAGCAGCTCTTGGTGCTAGGATCGCAGCCCTGACTGGAGACGGCTACAGCACTGTCGCCGCCGATGGCTACCGACTTGACGGCAAAGGCCCGCACCTGGGTGAGAAGAGAGCCAACCCGCGCCCCTTTAGCAGAGAGGAGGGGCTTGCCGGAGAGGATGAGAGCCAGATCAGTGGTGGTGCCGCCGATGTCCACGACCACACAGCTCTCGCCCGGCTTGGTGAGCGCCAAAACGCCCATAATGCTGGCGGCAGGCCCGGAGAAGATGGTCTCCACGGGCATCTGTACCGATTTGTCCAGGGGCAGAGTGCCACCGTCCGCCTTGAGGATGTAGACGGGTGCTGAAATCTTGCGTTCCTTGAGAGCTCTTGCCACGTCTTTGGCAAAACGCTCATAGCTGTCAATGGTAGCGGCCGTGAGCATGGTTGTCGCGGCCCGGCGGGGGAAGTTGAGCTGGCCGGAGACTTTATGCCCCAGCTCGATCTTGCTGCCCGGCAGAGCAAAGGCCAATATCTCGCCAACCTTTAGCTCGTGGGCATGATTTCTCTGGCAGAATTTTCCTACCACGGCCACGCGGGAGAGGCCCTGCCCCCGGATCTGGGCGGCAGCCTCTTTGATCTGGGATTCTTTGAGCCGATCGATCTCTTTGCCCCGGAAATCGATAGCACCGTCTAAGATAATGCTCTCGCCCAGCGCGTAGTCTTTGGGATTGGTTCCCGGTCCCGGTATGAGCACCAAAGCCACGGGGTCGGTCTTGCCCTCAGCGATCATATTAGTAATCAGGGTAGTGCTCAGGACCACTCGTTCGATCTTGCCGGTATCGATGCCCTGCACCAGCTCGTCCAAGGCCAAAAGCAGGCACTTCAACAGGTTATCGTGATCTGTCGGCACATATGCGGTCTTGACCACCTTATTGCCATCCACGACAACGGCATCGGTGGTGGTGCCGCCCACATCAATTCCTATAAGCATTTTAATCTCGCCTTTCGCTATGCGCTAAGATAAGGAGGTATATCGGCTTTGTGGTGTCTCATTTGTGCACGCGCAAGTGCATTAAGATCCAATGATATTAACTTCGACGCTTCTGGGTACGATTTTATTTTTATTTTGTGCAAAGAGAGTATATGTACTGTTTTTAAGAGGAGCAACTTCTTGATAATCCTTAAGATTAAAAGGCTCAAAGCGGCCTGGTACGAGCCATACCGAATCTGCGTTCAGCACTTTCCATTCCAGAGTGACGTTTTCACCAATTTTTATATATGTTACATTATCTCCGTAATTACCAGTACTACGATTCAACGCGCCAAAATAATATATTATAGGGATTATTTTTTTAACGAAAATGCTTATTGTCTTGTTGAGATCTCCGGCGGCATTAAGGGCATTTAATATGTATTCTGTACTATTAGTTGGTGCTACGATCTTTTCATGTTTAGGATCGTAATAGGCTTTAAAACCCTCGGAGAATTCTGGCTTTTCATACAAGCATACTTGATCAACATTTGTTACGTTCCAACTGAGATGCACTTCTTCTCCCGGGACGATTTCAAGCCTATCTGAGCTAAAATTAATGATCGGTTCAGGCTTGGTCTTGAAAGTACGAATAGGGCTTTCACTAATGCATTTATTGAATCGATTGTTGTTATCTGCAACTACTTTCCAATAATATGTTGTGTTGGCACCCAATTTTTGCTTGATAGGACAGTAGACTGGGAGGGATGACTCATTTCCTTGGCATGATCCTAAACAATTCGCCTCAATTTCTGTTTTGTTATCAGATACATAAATACTATACTCTATCACAGGATCTAGACTAAGCAAATTAGTCATGTTGATGTTTATTTGAGAAAGAAGCAAAGAGATTTGCGATTCATCATTGCCACCTTTCCAGGAATATGTTGGAAGGACTTCAACATCTTTTTGTTCTTCGATCGGAGATATTAGTTCTGGTTGATTGGGCGCAGGCAAGTATTTCCCGTGAATAATGGGGATAATCAAGAAAATTGATGAAATTATTATTAATACAATTATAACAAGAGTTACATTACGGATATTTATATTTCCGTCTTTGTCCAGGAAGATTTTTATTACACGCTCGAAAACATCCAGATGATCCATGTGGCCACCGTAATTCAGGCATTTCTTGACTTACGCATCCGCCTATTTATTACTATCCATATTTAGAGATTATGCTTTTTGGACTCATTTTTTCGAAAAAGGAGCAGTCTTCTGCCACAGCCAGAAGTCTCGCTTCGTCAGCGTTCCTGCCAGAAGCTTTTTCGGGAGAGCGGTTAATGAGTGCGCCGGAGGGCAAAGAAATTGGAGGCACAGGCATCAGTGACAACGGCACCCGCGAAGATCATCGAGTTGATGGAGAAGTTCGAGCGTGACCAGGATATCTATCGATCCAGCCAGTACAATGAGACCGAGCTACGAACGGAGTTCATCAATCCCTTTTTTGAGGCGCTGGGCTGGGACGTCTACCATAAACATGAATGCCGGGCCGATAAGAGAGAAGTCAAGGAAGAGGATGCGGTCGATGTTGAGGGTAAGATCAAGAGTCCTGATTACAGCTTTCGCCTCTTCGACAAGAGGAAATTCTTCGTGGAAGTGAAGAGGCCCTCCATAAATATCGAATCCGGTGTCTATCCCGCTTACCAGATAAGGCGGTATGCCTGGTCTGCTGATCTTGCCATCTCCATTCTCACCGACTTTGAGGAGTTCTCGGTCTACTACTGCCGGGCCCGCCCCTCCAAGGATGATAAATCCACGAAGTCGCGGCTTTTGTATTTCCGGTACGATCAATATGCAGAAAAGTGGCCGGAGATTGTCGCCCTCTTTTCCAGGGAGGCGGTGCTGAATGGTTCGCTCGATAAATATGTGCAATCTCTGCCGCAAAAGCGGGGCGAAAAGAGGGTGGACGCTGCCCTTTTGGACGACATCTCGGATTGGCGGGAGATGCTGGCCAAAAGCATTGCCCGGCACAATTCCGAGCTAGACACGGTAAGCCTCAACTTTGCCGTTCAGACCATTATCGATCGGATCATTTTCCTGCGCATCTGCGAGGACCGGGGCATCGAACGTTACATGCGTCTCAAGGACCTGCTGAGCGGTGATCGGGTCTATCCCAGGCTCTGTGAGTTGTTCTTGCAGGCGGACGATCGCTACAACTCGGGAATCTTTCATTTCGGCAAGGAGCCGGGCCGGGAGAATCCCGACGCCATCACACCGGGGCTGGAGATCGATGATGAGACCCTGAAGAATATCATCAAGCGCCTCTATTTCCCGGAGAGCCCTTACGAGTTCTCCGTCCTTCCCGCTGAGATTTTGGGCCAGATTTATGAGCAATTCCTGGGCCAGGTCATCCGGCTGGATGAAGGCCACAACGCAGTGGTGGAGGACAAGCCGGAGGTAAAGAAGGCGGGCGGAGTCAAGTACACGCCGGCCTACATCGTCGAGTACATTGTGCAAAATACGATTGCACCGCTTCTCAAAGAAAAGACGCTTCCGGAGGCCGCCGCCTTGCGAGTGCTCGACCCGGCCTGCGGTTCGGGCTCCTTTCTCATTGTGGCCTATCAGCATCTCCTGGACTGGCATAAGGAATGGTACATTCAAAATCTGGTGCCCCTGATGGAGGGCGGCAGGATGCAGGAAATCAAGCGGCTCCTGCCCGCACCTGCGCCCACGAAGGGCAAGAAGGGGCGCAGCCGGGAGCCGGAGCTGCCCATTTACCTGGGGAAGGGAGAGGAATGGAAGCTGACCACGGCGGAGCGCAAGCGAATTCTGCTCAACAACATCTATGGCGTGGACATCGACCGGCAGGCGGTGGAGGTGACCAAGCTCTCTCTTCTGCTCAAGGTGCTGGAGGGCGAGAATGAGGAGACGATATCCAAGCAACTCAAGCTCTTTGCAGAGAGGGCGCTGCCCGACTTGAGCCGGAATATCAAGTGCGGCAACTCGCTCGTCGGCTGGGATATCCTGAAAGACAATCCGGGCCTGGGGCCGGAGGAGATTGCGAGGATCAATCCCTTTGATTGGGAGAAGGAGTTTGCTGAGGTATTCCAGAAGGGCTGGTTTGATGTGGTGATAGGCAATCCGCCTTATGTGAGACATGGATTATTAAGCGATATGAAGAGCTATTTCCAGCGGCATTATGAGACGTACCGTGGAATTGCTGATCTTTATGTTTGCTTCATTGAAAGAGGGATATATCTCCTGAAAAAAGATGGCGTCTTCTCCTACATTGTGGCAAATAAGTGGTTGCGTGCCAAATACGGCGAGCCTCTGCGTAGATGGCTCAAAACACAGCATATAGACGAGATAATTGATTTTGGAGATCTGCCTGTTTTCCAGGGTGCTACAACCTACCCATGCATAATCCGCACCATTAAGCGTGAAGCCAATACAAGTTTCCGGGTAACCCAGGTCGAAAACCTTGATTTTTCAGATTTAGACAATTATGTCAGTGAGCACTGCTACCACATTAATCAAGCTGCGCTTGAGGATATTGGCTGGACTCTAGCGGATGAAAACACGCAGGCATTGATCAATAAACTACTATCGAAAGGCATGCCTCTTGGTGAATTCGTAAATGGAAAGATCTATCTAGGCGTGCTCACTGGCTTGGATAAGGCTTTCATTATTGATGAACCGACGCGGAACAAATTAATTGCAGAAGATCCAAGAAGTGCTGAAGTAATCAAGCCATTCCTTATGGGAAGATACATCAAGAGATACCAACCTCCGGTTAGCGATAAACATCTGATATTTATGCCCAAAGGTTGGACTCGCAAGAAGATGGATGAAAGTAGCGATTCTCTAGACTGGCTGATGAAGAATTATCCTGCGATAGCTAATCATCTAATTCCATTTGCTGATGCTGCTGCTAAAAGAGACGGAAGCAACCAAGGCGAATATTGGTGGGAACTTAGATCCTGCGAATACTATGATGAATTCGAAATCCCTAAGATACTCTGGCCGGAGATCTCTGGAAGTGCTAGGTTTGCTTTCGATGAATCTGGAGCTTACACAAATCATAAAGTTTACCTTATCACGCGTGCCACATACTACCTTTTGGGCCTTTTGAATTCTTCGCCGTTACGTCTTTACATTCATAGTGTATGCACTGACCTTCAGGGAGATAGTTTCAACTTTTCTGTGGCCTTTGTACGAAGAACACCAATCCGCACCATCGATTTCTCCGACCCCGCCGACGTCGCCCGCCACGACCGCATGGTCTCCCTGGTGGAGCAGATGCTCGCCTTACATAAACAGCTCCCTGAAGCTTGCACGCCTCACGAAAAGACTGCCCTGGAGCGGCGCATCGAGGCCACGGACGGGCAGATCGACGCGCTGGTCTACGAGCTTTATGGGCTGACGGAGGAGGAGATCGGGATTGTGGAGGAAGCCGACAAGCGCTAGGCAAATTTGTGCCTATTGATCTTTGGATCGCTGGCTTGAAAGGCCCACTAGCTGAAACGACTGAAAGAGCGTGGGCAATCAAGCAATATAAATACCAAAACAACAAGTAAAGAGATATATGGCGTGCTCAGACAGCCTCAATGAAAGAAATGAGATAATGTCTACCAACGGGGAGAATTTCATAGATGAAGATAGGGCAATTACAAGGGGCCTCATGAGACTCTCAGAAAGAAGCCTGGCACGCATTCTTGAAAACGAGCCTGACATTTACACGCTTGAAGATCTTAAGGTTATATTTTAGGTGGAATGTCCAGCCATAATGTCCCAAAGGGAAGAACTATTCTTGTTCACTTTCCGTTTACAGATCTTAGTTCTACAAAATTAAGACCTGCACTGGTTATTTATGAAGGTCATTTAGATGTAACCATAGCACCCATTACAACTCAATGTCCCCATCCACCATTGCCATCGGATTTACTTTTAAAGCAATACCCCGATGCTTGCATCGGGGATAAAGGGCATGCGTATTCAGCTTAGGTTTGGATCAGCTTAACCTGGTTCCACCTTCATGCGGCGGCGCCTTGGATGCCCCGCAGCTTGCTGCGCGGGTGCGCCGCCGCCGTTTCACCATTTAGTCCGCAATTACAAATTCGTTCAATCCGACCCCGCCGACGTCGCCCGCCACGATTCGCTGGTCTCCCTGGTAGAGCAGATGCTCTCCTTACATAAACAGCTCCCCGAAGCCGGCACGCCTCACGAAAAGACTGCCCTAGAGCGGCGCATCGAGGCCACGGACGGGCAGATCGACGCCCTGGTCTACGAGCTTTATGGGCTGACGGAGGAGGAGATCGGGATTGTGGAGGCTGCGAGCGGATAAAAGAATCCGACGAAAAACTATTTCTTTTCATGAAGCAAGACCAGAATAGAGGAAAAGAATGACGGAAGAAGTAGTTGGCCAAAGATACGATTCGGAGAAAAACCAGCTGCCTTATGGCGGCGCCGTGGATATCAACGGCAACATCGTTTGGGCAGTAACCAAAGAGGAAGCTCTTGCAACCAGGGAACGAATCAAGAAAGCTTTCCATAAGAAATGAAACATGTAGCAGTT
>SESA01000041.1_pt1 | contig 96730 bp, 57 predicted proteins | sample 3171451 | NCBI WGS metagenome assembly SESA01 (sample SAMN06051862, study PRJNA518727) | freshwater metagenome | biome: subpolar coniferous forest; feature: holomictic lake; material: water; isolation source: holomictic Lake 227, 8 m depth | place: Canada: near Kenora, Ontario | collected...
TGCACGATGTACGATTTACGAAGGCCGATTTACGATTTCATTTACGAAGCCCGAAGGCCGATTTATGATTTCAACCCCCAATCCCTAATCCCCAACCCCCAATCCCCAATCAAATCTCTTTCAGAATCTCGAGCGTCAGGTTCCAGAATTTGGTAACCGTTGCTATGTCAAGCCTTTCATCTGGAGAATGAGCACCTTTGATCGTTGGACCGAAAGACACCATATCCATTCCGGGATAAATGGCTCCAACCAGTCCGCACTCCAATCCGGCATGGATCGCCAGGACTTCCGGCGCATTACCGAACAGCTTTTTATAAGACTTCACGGTAAGTTTGAGCAGATCCGAGTCGGGATTTGGTTTCCAGCCGGGATAGCCTGCTGATTGTTCAATCTCTGCCCCCACCAGCATAAACACACTTGCTACCATGTCTCCTGCATCTTTCTTCGAAGATTCAACAGAGCTTCTCTGGCTGGTCGTCATATAGATCATCCCGTCTTTCTGCTTAATTGAAGCCAGGTTGGTCGAAGTCTCAACAAAGTTTGGGATCTCCCTCGACATGGCAAGAACGCCGTGCGGACAGGCATATAATGCATTTAAGACTGCGGATTGCTGGTTAGCGGTCCATACATTTGGAAGAACTTCAGACGGGATTACCGAGAACTGAAGATCCGGTTCGGTCACATTAAGTTCACCAACCAGATCATTATGAAATTCAATGGCGGCCTGCTCAAAAGCTTTAACCTGGGCCGGTGGCAGCGCAACATCCGCAAAACCTTCCCTGGCAAGAGCATTCCTGAGGTTGCCAGCTGTAAATGATTCAATGCGGGCTCCGAATTCCTGCCCTGCATTCCAGAGGAAACGGTTCAGCAGTTTTGTCGCATTGCCCAGCCCTTTATTGATATCATCACCCGAATGCCCTCCCTTGAGCCCGGTCATGCTGACTTTATAGCCAACAAACCCTTCCGGAGTTTTTTCGAGGCTCAGTGGAAGCGTTGCAACAGTATCCTTACCACCGGCACATCCTATGAATACCTGTCCTTCATCCTCCGAATCGAGGTTGATGAGCACCCTGCCCTTTAAAAGTCCGGGCTTGAGTCCGAAAGCACCGGTAAGCCCGGTTTCCTCATCAATGGTAAATAAGGCTTCTATCGGACCATGCGGTATATCTTTTGCTTCAAGTATAGCCAGCTGCACAGCAATCCCGATACCATCATCTGCGCCGAGGGTCGTACCTGTTGCTTTTACCCATTCTCCTTCTATCCGGGGTATGATAGGGTCATTGTCAAAATCGTGAACAGTATCGGAATTCTTTTCACATACCATATCAAGATGTGACTGAAGTATGACTGTTTTCCGGTTCTCATAGCCCGGAAAAGCGTTTTTGCGGATCAGGATATTGCCGCATTCATCTTTTATACATTCCAGATTAAGTTTCTTTGCGAAATCGATCAGCCAGGAGGCAATCTTATCTTCTTTTTTCGAAGGCCGTGGTACTTTGCAGATTTCTGCAAAATAGTACCATAGACGTTCAGGTTTCAGGTGGTTGAGTACATTTTCCATAGTTAATAATTTATAGGTATGCAAATGTATTCTTTTTTACCTTTACTTCCGCAATGCATATGAGTCATACCGGCTGGTATGCTTTGATCTGAACACACTGCATATGGAGAACGAACAGATTAAAACGAAAGGGAATGCAACAGGTATGCATTGGCTAAGGAAAGGCGGACTTGCTATTCGGTATGCCCGTTTCTTCATCATTGCTTTCCTGATTGTTTTCAGTATAGCTTTTTATTATACGTTTACGAATACGCGGACGATACTTGAAGATGACGCCGCCCAAAAAGCTTCGGATATTACGGATCTCACTATTTCGGAGATCAGGAATGTGATAAGGCCCGTTGAACAGGTTCCATATACCCTTTCTACCGCACTGGAAGCCGAAAACCCCGATTACGAAATGATACATGACCTGGCCAGGGAATTTGTACTTGATGACACAGTGGCCTTTGGCAGCGCAATTGCCTTTGAACCCTATATGCATGACTCCAGGCATTACCGTTACTGTCCTTATGTATTCGAGACAAGACACAGTCTGATAGAACGGGACCTCTCATCCGCAGAATACGATTATTTCAGCAAGGACTGGTACAGGATTCCCAAAATGTCAGGGAAGGCCGTGTGGTCTGAGCCTTATTATGATGAGGGCGGGGGTGACACACTGATGTGTACCTATTCGGTGCCGTTTTATCGCTGGGTCGATCATAAGCGGATTTTCGCGGGTGTAATTACAATGGATATCTCACTCAGCACGTTCCAGCATATTCTCAACACTGCCAAAGCCTCACAAACCGGTGCAAGCTTTCTTCTTTCGCGTAATGGCATGCTGATCGTGGCCAACGATAAAAGAAATGTGAATACCGATATCAGGAAACTTCTGCTGAAAGGCGAGCATTCAAAAAATGATGACATAATCCTGAAAATGCTTAAGGGTGACAGGATGTTCGAAAAGGTAGTTGACCCTGAACAATTAAAGGTGCCCAGCTGGATATATTCGGCACCCGTTCCCAACACGAAGTGGATCTTTGCCCTTACCTTCCCGACCCAGGAGCTGTATTCGGGGCTCAATGATTTTGTTGTGAAGCTTATAGCGATATTCCTTGTGAGCCTGCTGGCAATGACGATCATTACAATACTGATCACACGGAAGTTCATCAGGCCGATCAGGAGGCTGGTTGATGCTACCCAGCGCATAGGCCAGGGGGATTTCAAAACTGTTTTACCGGTCATTACATCGACGGATGAGATTTCTCAACTTACGAATGCATTTTCTTCGATGAAAGAGGAACTGGTGCATTACATCAGCAACCTTCAGGATGCAACAGCAGCCAGGGAAAAGATCGAAGGTGAGCTCAAAGTGGCGCATGATATCCAGATGGGCCTTCTGCCTAAAAACTTTCCGGTGAGGGACGATTGGGACCTTGCAGCCATCCTCGATCCTGCCCGTGCCGTGGGAGGCGACCTGTATGATTTCTATTTTCTGGATGATGATCATTTGTTTATTGCTATCGGTGATGTAGCAGGCAAGGGAGTTCCTGCTTCGCTTTTAATGGTAAGCGCACGCGCTCTTTTCCGTTCAAGGGTAAGCCTCAGGGTGCCGCTCAACCAAAGCGTCTATGAGATCAACAAGGAAATTTGCAAAGAGAACCCCAACCAGATGTTCATCACCTTTATTGGTGGTATTGTGGATCTGAAGAACGGCTGCATGACGTATTGCAATGCCGGGCATAATCCGCCTTTCATTCAGAGGCATAATGCGAAAATCGAAAAGCTTGGCGATGTTCACGGTATCCCCCTGGGTATATTTGAGCATGCGACATATTCTTCAGGCAGCATTTTGTTTTCGCCGGGTGATTCCCTGGTCCTGTATACCGATGGGGTCACCGAGGCTCTGAGCAAGGCTGATACGTTTTACGGTGAACGCCCGATGCTTGATTTAGTGAGGAAGAATCATGAACTTTGTCCGTCGGAACTGATCCGGCTGCTCGAACAGGATGTCCTTGAATTCATGACTGGGGTTGACCAGGCTGATGATATAACACTGCTGATATTGAAATCGAAACAACAAAACGGGAATGAAGGTACTTGCTCAGATACCAGGCAGATCAAACTGCTTAACAACCTTGCCGAACTGAACCGCCTCGTTGCAATCCTGGAACAGGTTTCAGAAGAGTGGGAGATTCCTCCCAAAGTAACCATGGAATTGAATCTCATACTAGAGGAACTCTTTACAAATGTTGTTTTCTATGCTTTTGACGACGGACGGGACCACGAGATCCTTATCACCTTCAGCAGGCCGGGTCTGAACTCTGTAAAGATCGTTCTTGAGGATGATGGAAAGGAGTTTAACCTGTTGGAAAAAGATACCAGCGACACAGTGAACCATCCAATTGAGGAAAGACAGATCGGTGGATTGGGGATCCATTTTGTAAAGAAGCTTGTTGATGAGCTTAGCTATGAACGCCGTGATGGAAAAAATATCGTAATTTTAATGCGCAATTATTAACGCAAATACAAATATCTGTTTATGGAACTGATTGAGAAGAATACTGAGAAATGCATGATTATTGGAATTAAAGGCAGGCTGGATACGATTAACTATAGTATACTAGAAAAACGCCTGATGGAACTCCTTGATCAGAATGTTACAAGGATACTGGTTAATTGTTCACAGATGGATTATGTGAGCAGCTCAGGCCTGAGGATATTGCTGATGGCTTTGAAAAGAATAACCATGGTCAAAGGGAAGTTCGTGCTTTGCAGCCTGCAGGAAAACATCCGCGAGATTTTTGAAATTTCGGGATTCACCACAATTTTTGAGATTTGTCCTAATGAGGAAGAAGCCCTGCTGGTTTTCTGATGGTAGAGTATATCCATTTTAAGGATCCCAATTCGGAGGAGATGCTGAATTTCCTTTCCTCCATACCGAAATGTCCGGGAACATGCTTTTTTATGGATATCAACCGCTCAACAGATATGAAATACGAGGGCGGACTGACTGATTGGGGACGAAAGCTCAACAATACTTTCAATTTTCTTTCATTGCTTAATGATTTTCCCGACAACATCGTGAAGGGAATAGGGGATGAAATCATGCTTTTCATACCTGATGATGTTCTGAAGAAAAAGCCCGGCATCAACAGTTATTTCATGCTGCTCGAAGAAATCTATGCAACTCTGTATAATATACGTCATTACCCTGTTGCCGATACGTTTCTGCCCTGTAAGGTGGCTATTCATTATTGTACGGAGGTGTATAACGTGACTTTTTTTGAAGGTACGAATGATTATTATGGCTCCGATGTCGACCTCACAGCCCGGCTGATGACGAAATGCCTTGAAAACCGGATTGTGCTCAGCGAAAAGTTTCTTGCTAAGGTACGTAAGGACATGAAACAGCTGGGTCTGCCTGACAACACCGGTTGCCTTGGAAATATTTCGGAGAGATTTCTTGAAAATTTCAAAGGAGTCCCGGTAAGTACGAAGTTCAGGATAATTGATGTGGAATGATTGGTGATTAGTGATTGGTGATTGGTGATTAGGGATTAGGGAAGGCTGCACAGCACCTTGTCATGGATGCATCAGGGCTAAGTGAGCGAACAGAGATTTGGGAAACATTTATGGGTGTAAAAATGGTGAGGTCACTTAGACCGTAGCAGCCGTGGCAAGGGTGCTGTTAGCCAGTAAATTACCAACGAATAATCAAAAACCAACAAGTGAACTTAATTATCTACATAGTCCTTATATCCACCGTCATTGCCAGTGGGTCGCTGGTATTCCTGATCAAACGGGATAACCAGAAGCTGCTTAAGCTTTTACTGGCATTTTCGGGTTCCTTCCTTATCGGGATATGCTTTCTTATTCTTGTCCCTGAAGTGTTTTCAAAGCCTGCACCTTTTGCAGGACTGTTTGTGCTCATGGGCTTTATTATCCAGCTGGCGCTGGAGCTGATCACCGAGGGTGCTGAACACGGTCATATACACGAGCATGCCGATGGGGAGAAAGTTGCTCCCTGGCTTCTGCTGATCGGCTTGTGCATGCATGCCTTCCTTGAGGGGATGCCCCTGGTCAGCCATTTTGCAAGGGAGGTACAGCACTCACTGGTGCTGGGGATTGTGGTTCATAACATCCCGATCTCACTGACACTGATGGGGCTTTTTATGCATTACGGACTGAAACCTGCAAAGGCCTTTGTGTTTCTGGGGATTTTTTCATTAATGACTCCACTGGGTTCCCTGCTCGGACTTGCGATCGAAAATTATATTACGGTCTCTCTCGACTTGTTTTTTACATACTGCATGGCTGTCGTGATCGGAATTTTCCTGCACGTCTCCACATCCATTCTCTTTGAGACCGAAGAACATCACAGGTATAACCTGCAAAAATTTCTTACTGTCTGTTTCGGGATCCTTGTCGCCTTTATCGTCTCTCTGATCGCCCACTAACCTCATCCGCCAACTTTTTTTTATTAATTCGTAATTCGTAACTCGTAAATCGTAACTTTTTTTATACCTTTGCGCCCGGTTTTGAAGTCTTGTTCTTAATAATATACCTGGAAATGTTGATTAAATCCTCAAGGTTTTCAGGGTTAATGCCCAGGTGGTGAAATTGGTAGACACGCTACTTTGAGGGGGTAGTGTCCTTAGGATGTGCAAGTTCGAGTCTTGTCCTGGGCACCATTGATCGGCTGTACTGCAGCCGTTTTTTTTGTTCTTAGAAAAATTTGATTCGCCCGGATGGCGGAATTGGTAGACGCGCTAGTTTCAGGGACTAGTGTCCCCAGGATGTGCAGGTTCGAGTCCTGTTCCGGGCACAAAGCAACTTAAAGCCTCGCAAATCAAGCATTTGCGAGGCTTTTTTTAATGGGGGCGCTAATGTTGTATAACAGTGTTATCCATTGGATTTTCATTGCCTTTCCCAGTTTCAGTCTATTCTCAGCGAAGTCATTGTAAGCGAACCTGCAACCGCCTCGTCATTGAAGAATTCGATCTGCTCATGATCTTTCTTAAGTCCGAGGACATATAACAGAGGTAGAAAATGTTCAGCAGTGGGGATAGCTAATTCGAAGGCCCTGCCCTGTGAGTGATAATTGATCAAAGCCTTATGGTTACCCGCAAGAATTAGCTGTTTCATTTTCGCATTCGCCTCCAGGGCCCAGTCGTAGCCGAATCCCGGTTCGTCGAGTTTGTCCCAGGCAATCATTCTGAGATTATGTACCATGTTCCCGCTTCCGATGATCAGCACCCCTTTTTCGCGAAGAGGTGCCAGTTGCCTGGCAAGCTGGTAATGCGATTCAGGGGAACGAGTGTAATCAAGACTCAGCTGGAATACCGGGACATCCGCCATGGGGTACATTCGTTTAAGCACACTCCAGGTGCCATGGTCAAGCCCCCAGCTTTGGTCTGACAATACTTCTGAAGGAGCAAGAAGATCCGCAGTTTCGGAAGCAAGCTCCGGGCTTCCTGATGCTGGATATTCAACTTCAAATAATTCCTGTGGAAATCCTCCGAAGTCATGGATTGTTTTTGGATTTTTCATTGCTGTTACTTGCACTCCCTTCGTTTCCCAGTGAGCCGAAACCGATAAAATGGCTTTAGGCCACGGAAGCGTTTTGCCAATTTCGGTCCATTTCCGGGAGAAGACATTATCTTCTATCGCATTCATCGGGCTGCCGTGACCTACGAACAGTACGGGCATCATGCCCGTACTGTCGAAGGAGGAAGCCATTTTGTTCAATTCTTCCAGTTTCATAGTCATTCCTGCTACAGGTATAAGTATTAAATTAGTCAGAAAAGTGCGGCGTCGCATTACTTTCCGAGGCCAATCTGGTTCATGTAGGTCATGTTATCCCAGAAAAGATATTCTTCGATCATCACCCCGTCCTTCCAATGGCCTATGGTACACATGGGCATTTTAAAAGCTTTGCCGGTTGGCTGGATGAATTTCCCGTTGCCGACAGGCATGGGTTTTGTGAAAGTTCCTTCGAATACTCCGGTCACAGCAGTCCATTCACCGTTTGCGCTGCCAAAGCGTACCGGGTGCTGTTTGATCCTGGTGTCAGGTGCGTACACGAACATGGCACTCAGGTCCTTGATATGTTGCTCAATGCCGACAGTAGAATGACCATCAGGCCAGTTTACTTTGATATCCTTTGCATGGCTTTCATGTATGCGGAGCCATTGCTGGTTGCTGAATACAGTATAATCTAAAGTGTCGAAAGTGGAAAGGTTTTTGGCAAGTGTGACATATCCTGCCGTCAACTTGGCGATTTCATTCCTGAGGGAATCGAGTTCGGTTTTACTTACGCTTACTTTGTCGCCGCTGCCGGTACATGCAATAAACGTGGTCATCAGTCCTGCCATTGCCAGGCCAACAAATCCACGAATGGAATTTCTCATGGTATTCATTTTTTTAATTTTAAGTGAGACAATCAATTTTGATGATGCAAAATTGCAACCATCCCGGGGGATACAGGTAACAGTATTCGGTAAAAGAGTTGTAATTTCAGGAAATGAGATTCTTCATCTCTTCACGGAATTCCGATGGGGTTTGCCCGGTTTTCTTCCTGAAAACATTGGTAAAATATGCTTTTTCATTATACCCGAGTTCAAAACCTATCTCTGAAACGGTTTTATCGGTATGCATCAGCAAATTCTTGGCCTCGGTAAGTTTACGGATTTCAATGATTTCGGATACGCTTTTCTGAAAGACACTCCTGCATATAAGATTAAGGTTCCTGGCGCTCATGAATAGTTTTTCAGCGTAGAACTCCACCCCTTCCGGTCTCCTGAAGTTTTCTTCGAGAATCCTTAGGAAATTTCCGAAAGTGATATTCCTGGTCATTTTGAAATCCCTTTCTTGCGGATCCAATTTTTCACGTTCCGACTCAATCATATTGAACATCAGGCTCAACATCTGCCTAAGCACTGAAAAATTCGGCATGATTTGCTTCATCTCACCATCCATCATATCACATAGGGTAACGATATGGCCGAAACGATCACCCCTGCTGAGTTCAAGACTTGCATGGTCGTGGTAATTGGAATAATGCTGAAACCTGGTTTCGGGAATAAATTCACCTTTGAACTGGATCATCCACATTTCGCAGAGTCCCTCCCTGGGTCCCGGCTTCACCCGGTGGGCCTTCCCCTGCGAAATAAAACTGATAAACGGGGCAGTGAGGGTTTTTAATTTGAAATCAATCAGGTGGTCGATCTTCCCTTCCACTCCGACCAGCAATTCTTCATAATCATGAATATGCGGACCATCATCCCTGGCGGATATCTTTTCAACATCTTCCGCATTCAGCTTTGATATTTTAAGAAGCTGGTCCATAGTAATTATGTAATGCCATATTTCTTCAGTTTATTCTCAAGAGAATGGGCCGATACCGGTTTCGGTAAGAAATCATCGCAACCTTCGGTGAGGAATAATTGTTCGTCGCCACTCATAGCATAGGCAGTAATAGCGATCACCGGCAGGTTTTTCCTGAATGTCTTGATCTCCTTTGTTGCTTCCAACCCATTCATGATCGGCATTTTGATATCCATCAGCACCAGTGTGATCTCGGGATGAGCCCTGCATATTTCCACTGCTTCCTTTCCATTACTTGCCTGAAGAACTGTTGGTACGATCTTTCTCAGCACAAAATTTAAAAAGAGACGGTTCGCATCATCATCTTCAGCAACCAGTAACACTGGAGCATTAGTGATGGTAAGTGAAGTTGTCTCCGGGCTTGTTTCAACGGGTTTCTGCGTATCTCCCAGAGGCAGAATAACAGTAAAGACTGAACCAACATGTTTCTGAGATTCAAGCTCAAGCTCCCCCTCAAGAAGCCTTATATATCCCCTGACAATCGAAAGCCCAAGTCCGCTTCCTTCATGCCCTCTTGTTGCCGCAATATCTTCCTGCATAAAAGGATCAAAAATTCTTTCTTGGGCCTCTTTTGAGATACCTTGTCCTGTATCTTTGACAATACATATAAAACTATCCTTGGTAAAAGAATATTTGACAGTTACCGAACCTGAAGATGTGAATTTAACAGCATTGTTGAGGAGATGCGAGATGATTTTTCGTAAAAGCTCCGGGTCCGTCTTAAAAAAAATATCTTTAAAGGTATCGTGAATCTCGAAATCAAGGGCCAGCGATTTACTTTCACAGGCTTTACTGCAAAGAGTCTTCACTTCCCGCATGATGTCATTGATAGGAACAGGTTTTTTGGAAACTTCCAGGGACCCTGAGACTATCAGGGATATGTCCATATAATCAGTAATTGTTTGGATCAGTCGGTTTGCGGATATCTCGAGGAAATTCAGGAAATTTTGCTTGTCGCCAGCATTAAGATCCGGTTCAGCCATCAGTTTACTGAATCCCAGGATACCGTTCAGGGGAGTTCTCACTTCATGAGATATATTCTGCATAAAAGCCGTCTTTAGCCTATCGCTGGCCTGTGCTTTATCCCTCGCTATTGTCAGTTCTATGTTACTCTGTTCCAGCTGGGCTGTTCTTTGCTTCACCTTTTCATCCAGTATCAGGTTTTGATCCTTCAGCTGGTGCATTAAAGATCTTGCAAACAGGAGGTTATTGATCCTGAGGCCGACCTCGGTAAGGTCGAAAGGCTTGGTGAGAAAGTCGGTGGCACCAAGGGTAAGAGCCCTCTGCTTAGCTTCCTGTGTTATATCTGCGGTAAGAACTAAAACAGGCAGAAAGTCATCTTTGGCCACCTTAACTCTAAGTTGCTCCATAACCTCGTACCCTGAAAGTAATGGCATCATCAGGTCCAGCAGTATCAGGTCGGGTTTGAAGCTGTCGTGGAGCAGGATTACTTTACGCGAATCGGTTGTAGAACTCACATTGATGTAGCCCTCCATTTCAAGAAAACCCTCAAGCATTTCAATATTTGCAATCTGGTCATCCACGATAAGGATATGAGATTTTTTCAGATCAGTTTCCATACAAATGCAGCTATTATATTTTATAAAAGATCTTGTCAAGTATGCGAAGGAAATTATCTATTTCCAAAGGTTTGATAAGGCAATCCATTGCCCCTTCCTTCAGCAATGGCTTGATGTGATCGGGGACCGCATCTGCAGTGATTACCAAGATGGGGATCTTGCGGGTATTCTCATCCGACTTCAGTATCTTCAGCACTTCAGCACCGTGAATGTCGGGGAGGTTGAGATCTAAAAGGACCAGGTCCGGATTATGTTCCCGGGCCAATTTAGCGGCCTGCCTTCCATACATTGTTGTAATAAGCTTTATGCCGGGCCTGGTGGAATCAATAATGTCATTCACCAGGTCGATATTTGGCTTGTTGTCTTCAACATAAAGAATTGTTCCATCCCAATGGTCCTCAAGCTTATTGACATCGAGGGTCAACGACCCATTCTTTATTGGCTCCATCTGGCTTTCGGTTAGTGGCATCTCAATCCAGAAAGTTGATCCCACACCCGGCGTGCTTTCCACACCGATCAGACCACCCATAAGGTCAAGCAGTTTTTTGACCACTGCCAGTCCGAGCCCTGTTCCTTCAGTCTCGGTATTTTCCGCTCCTATCCTTTCAAATGGCACAAAAAGCTTGTATAGGTCCTCCGGATGAATCCCTCTCCCTGTGTCCTTAACTGAAATTCTGACCGGGACCCAGCCCTGGGAATTCAGAGGAAGAAGTTCGGCATTTATCCAGATTGAACCTCCCTCCACATTATATTTGATGGCATTGTTAATCAGGTTCAGCAGGATCTGTTTCAGTCTTTGCCTGTCGGATTTTACCGAAAGCTGCATAGCGTCAGACTGAATGATTTCAAGTGTTATCTGTCTTGCATTTACCTGCGGATGAACGATATCTATCATTTCGGTGATCACTCCATTGAGCTGTACAGGTTCAGGTGAAAACGAAATGCGGCCTGCTTCGATGCGGGAGATATCAAGTATTTCATTGATCAGTTCAAGAAGATGCTTGCCGCTCCTGAGAATATGTGAGACTCCTTTTTTCTGACCGGGATTCAAATCACCCCTCTGAAGCAGCTGGGCAAAGCCAAGGATTGAATTCATCGGGGTCCTAAGCTCATGGCTCATCCTGGAAAGGAACTCGCTTTTTGCCTGGTTCGCCCCTTCGGCTTCTTTTCTTGCTGTTTTAAGTTCCTCTTCGATCTGTTTTCTCTCTTCTATTTCCTTGGTCAAACCATCGTTTGCGAGAGCCAGTTCAGCTGTCCTATCGGCGATTTTCTGTTCAAGGTTCGCATTCAGGTCCATGATTTCCTGCTCAGCTCTCTTTCTTTCACTGATGTCCTGTTTAACTGCCAGGTAGCTTGAAATCTTATTGTTTTCATCCAGAACGGGAGTAATGTTGATGCTTTCCCAGTAGAAACTTCCATCCTTTCTTCTGTTTACCCATTCACCCTGCCAGGGTTTTCCTTCGGTTATGGTTCCCCAAAGGTCCCTGTAAACCGAATCGGGAGTTTTCCCCGATTTCAATAGGTTGACATTTTTCCCCTTTACTTCTTCGAAGGTATATCCGGTAATATTATAAAATGCGGGGCTTGCATATTCTATGTTGGCTTTCAGGTCTGTTATGACGATAGATACAGGGCTCTGTTCAATGGCAAGGTTGAGTTTCCTGATTTCCTTCTCCTTTTCCTTGATCTCGGTGATATCGATCGCCGTAGCCGACATATACTGAGGTATTCCGTTATTGTAGACCACAATGGCATTCATCAGTGAAGGGAAAGCAGAACCGTCTTTCCTGGTTCTCCAAACCTCTTCAGCCTGGAATTCCCCGTTTTTCTGAAGAAGCCCGACAGTCTCAAGAACTCGAACCATCTGCTGATCACTGTGAAACATGGAAAGGTTTTTCCCAATGACCTCACTGACCTCCCATCCGTGCATCCTTGCAAAATACTCATTAGAATAGAGCATCGTCCCATCGAGTGCGGCAATAGCCATTCCGTAATTGGCTTTGTCGGCTATTGTCCTGAATTTACGTATTTCCTCGTCGGAACGCAGGCGTTCAGTAATATCACGCACACTGCCTGCAATTTTCAAAGGCTTCCCATCCTGGCCATATAAAAACCCGGAAGATAAAGAAACAGGGATGATAGAGCCATCTTTGTTCCTGAGCATTACTTCATAATCATCGATAGTTCCTTTTTCAGATAATTTCTTAAGGAACCTGTCCCTATCCTCAGTGTTTAAGTAAAAAGAAAAGAGAGATTGACCGATCAGTTCTTCACGGGTGAACTGACCTTTTGAAAGGATTTTGACCGATGGACTGATCTCAAGGATATTCCCGTCGAGATCGGCTTCATAAAATACGTCCCGTATCGTTTCAAACATCAACCTGTACTTTTCTTCACTTTTTCTTATTGCCAGTTCGGTCTGCCTGAGGGCAGTAATATCTTTCCATGTAACCAGGATGGCTTTGCCTCCTTCATAATCAATTGCAGCCAGGTTGACCATTGCAATGAATTCACTCCCGTCGAATCGTTTATGCACCCATTCAAATGTGTTTTTGCCCTTTTCCAGGGTTTCCCTGATACGTTCTGCAGCCAGTTCATCAGACCGGCGGCCTCCAGGCTGAATTTCAGGGGAAAGCATATCAGGAGAAGCCCCTATGATTCTCGATCGATCCCCGCCCGCAAGGACTTCCGCTGCTTTGTTGCACTCAACATAAATACCATCCTTGACGATCAGGTATCCGTCGGGTGAAAAATCGAACAGGCTGCGGTATTTCTCCTCGCTCTTTTTAACCTTGTTATCAGCTTCTTTAAGCAAAGTGACATCTTTCCATGAAACAAGAAGGGCATCCCGGCCTTCATATTGGACCGGGGCAAGGTGGATCAGCGCAAGAAAATCAGCTCCGTCAATTCTCCTGTGAGTCCATTCAAATTCATTTTTACCCGTTGCAAAAGCTTCGTTAACCACTTCAATCACATAATCAAAGGATCGTTTCCCGTTGGGCTGAAACTCCGGAGATATTTCATCAGGCCTTTTACCGATAATATCTGTCCTGGAGCCACCAACAAGCCGTTCAGAGGCCTTATTGCATTCCACAAAGATACCGTCCTGGAAAATCAGGTAACCGTCGGGAGAATATTCGAAAAGCGCCCTGTACTTTTGCTCACTCTGACTGACCAACAGCTCAGCTTCCTTTCTGCCTGTTATATCAGAAGCGAATAACAGGGCGGATACCGGTACCCCGCTTTCATCGCGAACAGGCTGAGTGCTGGTCCTGTACCATCTCCTCTGTCCGCCAAGAACGATCTGCTCTTCCACAACCCGGCCTGCATTTTCAGAAAATACAAAGTCCACATTCGACATGATGGATTCAGCTACGTCTGGAGGGAACAAATCATGGATCCTCTTTCCCAGTATTTTGCCGGCAGGCAACCCCAGACCCTGGGCCCCAATGGTATTAATATACTGGTAACGACCTTCCCTGTCAAGAAGTAAAATAGTAGCATCGGCACTGTCGATCAGGCTGCGGTATTTTTCCTCGCCTTTTTGAAGTTCATGTTCGGCTTTCTTAAGTTCGGTAATGTCGATTCCCATACACTGTATCTCAGCGGGATTTCCGTTTAGATCTGTCAGGCAAATGAATTCCCACAGGGTAGTACGGATCCCACCTTCTCTTGCCGGTTTATCAAGTTCTACTTTTACTATCTTGCCGGGACTGCAAAGGCATTCATTCACAACTTCCACTGTTCGTTGGTGATGGTAATCGCAAATTGACTGCATAGAATCGGCATTTGCAATACCTTGTTTATAATAAATCCATCCGAATTCCTCCTCAAATTTCCGGTTCCAATACGTATGCTTCCCATGGAGATCAGTCCTTAACACATAATTGGTCTGGGTGTTAACGAGGCTCTTGTAAAGCATTTCACTCTCCCTTAGGGCATTTTCAGTGTGTTTCCTCTCGGTCACATCAATGAGAACACCCCTGCCACCTGTCAACTTGCCGTCTTCATAAATTGGAGTAGTTGAGGACCTGACCCACTTTATCCCGCCATTTTTAGCGTAATAGCGGTATTCAAGAAAATCGTGATCCTTATTGACGATGTCCTCCAGTTTTTGCCTGATGAGCGCCCTATCGTCCTCATGCATATAACTAAAAAAGTTTCTGCCAACAAGCTCTTCGGGTTTATAACCCACAAATCGCTCTATCGACGGGCTTACATAGGTTACCGTTCCATCGATAGAAATCTCATAGACCACGTCATTAAGATTCTCGATCATGCCTTTGAATCGCTCTTCTGTGCGGGCTAGTTTGCGTTCCGCATTTTTCCTGTCGGTAATATCACGCGTGACAAAGATCATCTGAACCGGTAGACCATTCTCATTCCTGATAAATTCGCCGTTAACTTCGATATCGAATTTATTCCCATCCGCCCTCAAAGCAGTATATTCTGCAGCGCCTGCAAGCTGGCCTGCCAGCATCTTTGCAATTTCACCAGAAGCCCGTTCATGATCCAGTGGATCAATATATTCAAACATTTTATGCCCGGGAAAGTCCTCGGAACTGGAGGCACCAAACATTTTCACTGCCCGTTCTGAAGAAAACAGGATCTTCCCTTCCAGATCAGTAATGGTAATGACATCGGGGGAGGCTGAGAGGATGGAATGATACAGGGCTTCACCTTTACGCCGCGCCATCTCCCGTTTTTTTAACGCAATGACGTTACCCAGCCTTAGTGCAATTGACTTAATAAGTTCACTTTCCTCCGGAAGGAACGGATCTGCCGCATCTTTTGATTTTTCATATATTAAACTGATCAAAACCTTGCCCACTGCAATACTGTCTGCAACAATATCGTGCTCAAGTTGCGGACTTTTTGCCTGATAGCCGGGAGTCTTGAAGACCTTGCCTTCCAAGGTAATCATGGCTCCCGTCTTTTCGGGGAACTGCCATGCCGGGGGTATCTGTTCCAGGACTTTGACACAAATTTCATCGAGTTCAAGAGAGAGGTCAGAGAAGATCTCAGACATCATATTCTGGCAGTGCAGTTCCTTTCGTCGTTCCCCCAGATTAAACATTGTTGCTGCTAATGCAGCCTTGCACTCTTCCAGGCTGGCTTGCACCTGAACCAGTTCTAATTTCGACACACCGACTTCATTGACTGGTTCTTCTTTTTTCTTCTTCTCGGGATTCATATGATGAGAATAAAAACATGAAGGTTCAATAAATTGGAAAAATCATTCAGGTAAAAATAAATATTTAGAAAATAAAAACCAAGGAGATTTGGTTTATCCTGTACTTTTATCATTAACAATATTAATGCTGAAGGGACTCTGATATTAAAACCAAAATGACTTAAGTTGGAAGAAATGCCGATTTTGACCAGCCTTTGCCGGAACGACTTGACAATCTCATTTTATTGATTGCTAATATGGTAATGTGGTCAATTAAAGTCGGCAGAGGGTGGTCACTGACAGCGGCCTGTCCACGTTATTGTCTTTAGAAATGTCAATCCTCCGTCGCCGGTTCGTCCATTTTGTCTTTTTTCCTTGCCTTATACAGTTTCTTGCCTCCATAGACCACGCCCATAACCAAAAGGATGCCGAGTCCGCCGTCGATGGGGGCGCCAACCGGGCCGCCGCCGCCACTACCAGGATCTGATGGGGGAGGAGGTGGACCATCGGCCAGAACGGGAACGCTCAGACATAACAGAACTGCAATCAACGAGAGATAAATGGACTTTTTCATATCCGGGGGGATTGTTATTTGTTAATGACTTTTATTACAAAATGTTTGTCTGCCGATGAAGCGTGAACGATGTACACGCCTTTTGAAAATGAGGCTTCCAGGTTAATTATGCTGGTGATCATTTGATCTTCACTGCGGATGACCTGTCCCAGTGTATTATACACATTGATTTGGGTAAGCTGTCCCTGCATGGATGGTATGTCCAGGTATAATCTGCCATTGCTTATGAAGGCCCTGCCTTCAACCGTTGCAGATGTCTCATTTATCCCGATCGTCCCGTTAAACCGCAATTTGAAACGATCTTTGGCGCTACCTGCCTGGTAATTGAAGGTGTACAAGGGATCTTGCCTCAGGTTGATAATGTTGCCGAGTTCACGGTCCTCAAGGTAAATGGAGACGAGGTTATCGAAGGAGTTCATGTCCGAGGCGTTAAAGGTAACCGGACCGCTGTATTCAGTTTCAAATTCCATAGGGACAATGACTTCATTCTGAAATGGAGGAAGCGTATTTATGCTGAGGTTATGACCACCTGCCAGTGTGGAAAGCTGCGGTGCTTCAGCAATTCCTGCAAGTTTCATCCCATCGGTAGGCAGGTCGAATCCCTCAGTAGCCTCAGGGTCAAACGCAACCACTGTCTCATCGTAATAATTGTTGGAGGAGGCAGATATAACCAACCGATTTTTCTTTAATTCTGCTGATTTGTAGAATGCCTGGCTGCTATGTACCCTGGCAGCATTTTTAATGGTTACTGAAGGGGATGCCTCATTATAGTCCAGAACAATGAATGCCTGACCCATGGGGATATTTGCTGTTCCGGTAAGTGTGGTATAGTTCCCTGTTGAAGCGCTGAAGATGTAAATGGAACCCCCGATGCCGGCAGATTTCGTCCATCCGCTGGCTTCTCCCCAATTGATGGCTGAAGGATACGGATTAGGGATCAGGTTGTAAGTATATGCTCCGGTATGACCAATTACCGTCGTTGGAAAATCCCCGTTGTTCAGGCTACCATCGAAGGTATATGTATGAGATGACTCAGGGTAGTAGATCATATAGCCGCTTGCGTTGCTCAGTCCTGTCGTTGTTGAACTACCAAGATCAACCCATTTCCCATAATCAGCTCCTTCAAGCTGTGTTGCGTCAAGTTTATAGAGATAAGAACCAAAAAAAAGATTTGAAGTGGGACTTGCATAATGCGTCGGGATAGAAACAAAATGATATTTCATACTTGTATATATGGCACTACCGGTAATATAACTTTCAACGGTAGCAGCAACGTTACTGCTGTTATGGATAAGGGAACCTGTGCCGTGATCATCACTTTCAAGTATCAGCCCGTCATTGCTGTTATTGTTGGTAAGGTCTCCGTTTACAGTAAGCGCTTTTCCTGCCGCTATAGTCAATGTTGAACCCGATTGGACAGTAAGATTTCTACAAACCGCCGGACTTGTTGGTGCTTCGTTTACTGTCGGATCATTGGTAACATCAGGAATTAAAACATCATCAGTTGCGAGTGGTACTGAAGCCGGACTCCAGTTCCCGGCTGTGTTCCAATTGGTTGTGAGCGCACCAGTCCAGGTAATTAATGATGCAGGGTCAAGGCCGCTTGTCCATTCATACGCTCCCATATCAATGGTTGTATTTTGGATACGAGCCTGACCGCGAATGTCAGTAGAAAGCGCATTGTAGCCGTTGTTTCCGGTGTTTACACTGGGGGAATTGCCATAAAGACGAAAATCATTGCCTGCGGGATTTACGAACAACGGATTGGAAGTAATGTCATTATTTGTTGTTTGTACAGATGATGCACTCGTTTCAGTTGCAATATCGTTTGAACTATTTGAAAAGCAAGAATAATTCAAGGTAATGGTACTGGAAAGGTACCCATATATTTGATTTCCGGTAGCAGAGGTATTACCCCAAAAAATACAGTTATTGTACGACGGTGATGAACTAGAGTGGTCAACACCTCCTCCGTGGGTAGTAGCGGTATTGCCATAAAATGTACAATTATTAAATGCCACTAAATTGGAACCGAAGTTCATGACGGCTCCGCCATAATCTGCATTGTTATTGAAAAACAAGCAGTTGTTATATTTAGCGGATGAGTTGTTATTACAAGCGCCACCGCCAAAAATAGCATAATTGCCGGTAACAACCACATTTGAAAAAGTCGGTGAATTGCCTGACATGTATATAGCTCCGCCACGTTTTTCTTCATTAATAGAAGCATTATTTGCATTTCCACCCGTAATTGTAACACCATCTAACAATGCCGTATTCGTAATGCCGGTACTTGGATTATAAAAAACATGCAGACAATTATCCGTATTTACGCCAGGTGTTCCAATGTCGCCGCTCAAAATGGTTTCATTCGCGCCACCGTAACCGAAACCGGTTCGCTGACTCACCGATGTTTCTGTTCCGGCAAAACCGCCATAGATGCCCACATTATTTTTTAATTCAAAATGGTAATAGCGTGGAGTATTGGTCAGAGTATACGCTGAGCTTGGTTTGTACGTTCCTCTGGCAATATAAATGTCATCGTTAGCTATTGCGGTATTCAATGCCGATTGAAACGAAGTATAAGCATCCGCCCATGATGTGCCATCGTTATTTCCTGTTGCATTATATTTCACATAGATGGCTAATCTCGGGTCAACGCCTTCAGTCCATTCATAAGCGCCCATATCTATAGTAACGTTCTGAATGCGTGCTTGCCCACGAATATCTGTAGAAGCAGTATTGTAAGCGTTATTTCCGGCATTTATGCAGGGCGAGTTGGTAGTTAAACGCAGGTCGTTATTGCTGCGGTTGAAAAACAAGGGATTCGAATGTATATTGTGGTTTGTGGCAACTATTTCCCCGCCATTTGCCGTTACAAGGTCCCCTGTACCATTCGGAAAGCATGAATAATTAATTTCTATTTTACAATTATGAGATGCATCGTGTCCGTCACTGTAAAATTCATTGCCTATTGGTGATGTGTTGTTCCAAAAAGCGCAATTATCAAATACAATATAACCTGAATAATCATCCAGAGATTCACGCTTGTAACATATTGCTGCACCACCGGCCACTGTGGCTATATTGTTTGAAAAAGATGAATTGGTAACGGTACAAGTGGCTGAAGAGATAGCTATTGCTCCTCCATGAGATGCTTTATTGTTGCTGAAAACACAATTGCTTATATTTATATTTTCGCAATCAACTCCTCCATTATATATGGCTCCTCCCTCTCCTACAGTACCACTCAAATTATTAATATCATTAGAACTAAAATTACAATTTGTTATATTAATATTAGTAGAATTTAAATTACAAACAACTCCTACACCATAGCTGTCGTTATAATAATATCTGGCTGTATTACCAATAAAAGAGCAACCGCTTATTGTAAGGTTATTGGCATAATCGGTTGTTAATGCAGTGCCATATCCAGGCCCATTATTATAAGAGAAAGTACAATTTGTTATAGATGAGGTGATCATATTTTGTAATATATATACTCCGGAGTCATCTATCCAGCTATAATTATGAGTTATTGTACAATTTGACATGGTTATCCCGCCATTTTGACACCATATTGTTGATGTATGATCAAAATTATTAGTAAACAAACAATTTGAAATGCTTGGATTAGAAATGTCATTAAATATGCAACTACCCAAAGCCATAGCTTCACCGGAACCTTCTATTGCAATATAAGCCTGGTTTTTCGTAAACGTACAGTTTCTGATTGTTGGTGATGCTTGGCTATTATACATTCCACCCCCTTTTATATGCGGAGAGGTATTTTGGTAATAATTTGCATTCCCGCCGGTAATTGTAAAACCATCAATTACAGCATTGGAAGTCAATCCCCTTGAAACAGGATTGTATATCACATGATAACAATTATCAGTGCCGGTAGTGCCTTTAATAGCTCCCACCCAGGGGTCATAAAATGAACAATCCCAGATATCATTGCCTGCAAGGTCGCCGCTCAGGACAGTTTCATTCACTTCTCCAAGCTGATAATTTGCCCGTTGACTGACCGATGATTCCGTGCCGGCAAAACCTCCGTAGATGGCCACTCCTTCAATCATTTCAAAGTGGTAATACCGCGAACCTCCTCCCATACCATAGTCATAGGAGGGTTTATACGTTCCTTTAGATACCCAGATTTGATCTCCGCTTACTGCTCCATTCAATGCAGATTGAAACGAAGTGTAAGCATTTGCCCAACTCGTGCCGTTATTACTTCCGGTTGCGGAAGAATTAACATAAATTATTGTGGAAGCTTTCAAGCTCAACGAAAGAAAGATGCTTAATGTTAATAGTACAGCATACTTCATTCCTGCAGATCTTTTATTCTGGAAAACTGTTGTCATTTTGCGATTTTTTTACCCACTGATTAGTAACAAAAATTCTAATTAGGGGAACAAAGAAAGCAGAGTACCGGATACCAGTAAAAACCCGCCAAGATCAAGTTGTATCGTTTTTGAAAAAACATACAGAAAAGGAGATGTAAAGCCAAGCCCGGATCCCTATTCCTTTTTCCCACTCTCCTTATCAGCAAAAGTGCTGGGAGGATACCCCTCTGACTTCAGGAACGCTTTGTAAAACGTGTTACGAGTGGAAAATCCCGAAAGCAGACCGATGGCTTCCAGGGTCAGTTCCCTGGTCTTGCCTTCCCTGATCAGCTTTTTGGCATGTTGAATACGCCAAAAGTTTCGATATTCGTTGAAAGGCTGCCGACGTTCTTCCCGAAAATAATATGCAAGGTGATGGGCTGGAATCCCGGTGAGTTTCGCCATGTATGCCAGATTGCAATCGTTTTGCAGGTAGGGTTGTAACTTTTCCATACATTCATCCAGAGTGCGCCCGATTTCCTGCAGGTAATCAGCCTCAAAATCTGGTTTTGCTGGCTCTTCCTGAATCCGGGACAACAGTTTGGGACCCGGAACCGGGTTGGGAACCGGCGGTGCACCGGCAGGGCTGGCTCCGGGGATCCTGGGCATCCCATAAAGGATGGAGGGAAAAAACATTAGAGAGATCAGCAACCCTGTCAGTCCGATACCGGAAAAGAGATGCAGCAATCTCAGGGTAAGGAACAATTTCAGATCATGGGCAATGTAAGCCACCGTCATCGCGATAATGTGGCTGATGGTCAGGATTAGTACAAATCCCAGCAGCGCTGTCAGCCAGGGGATCATGTACTGTTGATGGGATAAAACAGTCCTGTTTTTACGGTTTATCAGCCACTGGATGAAGATGACTGAAGACCCAATTGCGTATCCTGTTATGAGCATGGGACGGCTGAAAAAAACCAGTCTCGGGGGAAACACTGAATACAGAAGGGAAGTCCGGATATATTTTAAATTTCCAATGTCGGAAGCCAGCATTGCAGCATTTGCCGTTTTTTCATTCCAGGAGAGAAACAAGTAAGGAATTACCGAGAACAGAAAGATGATTGCCGGCAAAAGATGCCAAAGATCCGATCTCCGGAGACGGGACTTGTCGGTCAGCACACTTCTGATATACCAAAAAAGCAAGGGCCCGATCAGGTAAAACAGGATGTCGGCGTGGACAAAGAAAATGGTAAGGATCAGAACGGGATATGAATTAATAAACAAATGAAAGGTCAAAGCATAAATACTAATCAGGAAAAAAAATCCACCCAGATACCATGATGATTTGTTACTTCCGGCATTGAAAACCAGCAGAATAACAGATAGAATGATACCGGCAAGCGAAAGAAATAAAAGCATTTCTGGAAATTCTCCCATAAAATTACACAAAGTTACTTTCCACTACAACCCAAGATCAAACATTGTACAAAAGTCTGTCAACTGCGGTTTTAAAAGAGAATTCCGGCTTGGAAGTCGATTTGATGATCCGGAGAAAACTTTTATACCAGCATATGACAGGGAGCGGGTAACATTTTGAGATAGTTACATTTCTTCAATAAAATCAACCAATTTCAGGTAATCCGGAATGATTCTGAAGTTAGATAATTGGTCAGAATAGTTTGCACAGTCAACAATAGTTTAGCTGGGCAGGACTTTGGCGGTCGTTGCCCCATTTGATTTCGATTTTAATGGATTTGCCCTGGATGGTGGCTGGGATATCGGCGGAATTTTTGGTTATGGTCAACATTTTTTTTGGATATAATACTATCAAAACAACAATGTAAATCCTGGATTTTTTTTGCCCCCAGGTTTCCTTTTTTTATCTTTATACCATGAAAACGAAACTTCTTATCGTGCTTATATGTTTTGCAACAGGACTGTTTGCACAAAAATTCGAGGACCTGGCAAAGACTCCTCCGATGGGCTGGAACAGCTGGAACAAATTCGGCTGCGATATCAACGAGACAATTATCAGGGAGATGGCTGATTCAATGGTCAGCAAGGGGATGCGGGATGCGGGATACCTGTACCTCGTGATCGATGATTGCTGGCAGATCAGCAGGGATTCCCTGGGAAACATTGTTGCCGATCCCCAGAGATTCCCTTCGGGCATGAAAAGCCTGGGGGATTACATTCATTCCAGGGGACTGAAGTTCGGGATTTATTCGGATGCAGGAACTGCGACCTGCCAGGGAAGGCCGGGCAGCAGGGGGTATGAGTTTCAGGATGCCAGGACGTATGCTGCCTGGGGTGTTGACTACCTGAAATATGATTGGTGCAATCACGGCAAACAGAATTCGGAAGCTGCTTACACGCTAATGCGGGATGCCCTTTACAAAGCAGGAAGACCTGTGGTTTTCAGCATCTGCGAATGGGGGACTACAAAACCCTGGGAATGGGCGAAAAATATCGGGCACCTGTGGAGGTCGACCGAAGATATCATAAACTGTTTTGATTGTAAAAACTATTGGGGCGGAAGTGGTGTGCTACAGATTATCGATCAGTTCACCGACATAGGCAGCTATACCGGTGTGGGCCACTGGAACGATGCGGATATGCTCGAGGTTGGCAACGGCGTACTCACTCCTGAAGAGGAAAGACTGCACCTTAGCATGTGGGCAATGTTTTCGTCTCCTCTTATGGCAGGTAATGACTTGAGGAAAATGTCGGCTGAAACGGTATCCATCCTGACCAACAGGGAGGTTTTGGCTGTTGACCAGGATAAACTGGGGATATCGGCGATACGATGGATGAAATATGCCGACCTTGAGATCTGGTTCAAGCCTCTCGATGGAGGAGCTTATGCCTTTTGTTTCATTAACCGGGGAAGTCTGCCTGTCACACTCAACGAGGACCTGAAGACTACCATTAAAAAGTACGTCATCGATGCGAATTTCCTGGTCAGGGATTTATGGAAGCACAAAGACCTTGGCTCATCTGCTGAAAATATAAAAGGGAACCTGGGCGCTCATGAGGTACTCATGATAAAATTAAGCAGGAAATAGTCTCTTTGCTAATCCGGGCTTTTCAGCATGCCGGTGAATGAAAAGCAGGCAGAAACGGGTTTTTTCGATCCATCTGCGAAAATGAAAACTATTTCATTGCTTTTCATGCGCTCGTTTTTTTCAGATTCAAACCGCCCGATGTAATGGCCTGATCGATAATCAGAAACCTCTATACTCTGGTTCAGGAAATAATCACTCCAGGTTTTTCTGCTTCCTGCTTTCATCTGGATGAAGCCATCATTGACAGAAAAACTCAGATCAAAGAACCTTACTTCAGCCCCGATTGCCTCAATCTCAAATTTTCCTTTGTCCGCTGTCCTGATCCTGGCCCTGATCCTGGCTTGCAAGATTTGCCAGGCAGTGTCTCTCCCTGAGATGAAAAGGATTAAATGCCCGGTATCCTCCGCTTTGCCGGGAGTATATAAACACTGTATCTCGAGACTGAGAGGTTTTATGTAGATTGCCTTCCGCAGATAAAAAGAAGAATCGGGGTTCAGCTTATAATAATATTGTACCACGCAGACCTTTTGACCGTCTTTGGTTAACTCCTTGTTGAAGTTGAACGGCATTTGCAGGAAAACTGATGAAATAAAATTGTCTGCGGATGATGAATCAACCGCTTTACTGTCAGATTTAAGTAAGCCCGAAAATGCTTCCCACCCGTCGGTCTGTGTAATTCCGGCAATTGTGCCAACCACTTCACTGTCAAATACTTTCAGTGCTTTTTCTGCAGCCTCTTTGTCCATTTCCGGCTTGTGCCGGCAGGAAACGATTGCCAGGACCAGGGGAAGGAGCAGTATGCAGATCTTTGACATTGCCATTACTAGGTGACTTGCAGCCTGCTTCAAAGATCGTCAATTCTTTTTGCACAGGCAATGCAGGTTCTTAATAAAAGTAAATATCTTTGGCCGGATGAATTGCCCGCCCTTCATGCTGAAAAAACACTGCTTTTTCCTGTTGATTTTGCTTTTATTTATAAACCAGGTTTGTTTTTCACAGGACAGGAAGAATGAAGCTGAAAAATACGCCAGGCTCTACTGCCAGATGCTTGCAAACTCATGCAGCAATTCACCCGGGAACCTCTCTGTGAAAGTCGAGAAAAGTACTTATAATACTGATTCAAGATGTGGTGCGAAAGGATGGAGGATCTGGTCTCTTATTACCTGGCGGGGTCAGATATCCAGGATGAATTACAAGCTCAGTGTTTATATGGAAGTAAACGAACCTGCGAAAGGGAGGCCCGGAAAAACAACGGTTTTCTTCCTTGACTATTCCTACCTTCTTGGCTTCCGCTGTATTAAGGATGAACATACAAAACCCGCAAGGATGAAAGACGGCAAAGTCAAATTCTGCAGGTACAGGGAGTTCGAATACTTAAAGCCTTAATTTATTTTGTTAAACAGTTTGTTTAAGACGATGAACTGTTCTGTCAACCTGCTTTCACTTCCATCGGAAAACCTGATAAAATAATCGTACCGGCCATCCTCCCCAACAGGTGATAACACGATTTTTCCGATAATACCATGATCCTCAGAATTTAATAGTTCCAGGTGAGTGTATTTGTTAAACTCCTGGTTGTACTGATCACTGCTGGGGTTGATGGAAGCATAATCTATTGTTCCGCTTAGCTCTGTCGAAAACAGGGTTTGTTCAATGCTCATGTGACTGAAAGAATACGAGATCGGGGCGTGGTATTCAATTTCACATTTGAGAGTTGAATTCATAATATCGGATTTGCCCTCATGCAAACGAAGACTGGCTTTTATTTCGCCGGTTTTAGCAGCAAAACTTCCTGTCCTGCTCATATAGAATGACAAGCCTGCAGAATCATTTTTTAACTCAGTTTCCATGGATGCAATCATTGATTCATTAATGACTGCCTCATGGCGGATAGTGATTTCCTCCTTATCTCCAATGAAGAGGCTTGCGTTGAGTTTAACGGGGAATACCGGCTTTGTCCTGGTTTTTCCAATAACATAGTTGTACAGGATGAACCTGCATTCAGAAGCAGGATCCCCGGGTATGGGAAAAAATATCAGGATCAGGGAGGTGTCTTTTGTTTTTATAAACGATTTGGCCAGGGTATCCCAGCGATATACTCCTCTGTTAGCCTCAAATGAAAAGGTTTTTATATTCGCCAGTCCCCCCGATGAATCGTAATGGAATGGGATAGGAGCCGATGGTTGCTTTAAAAGAAAACCAAGGGCCTTCATCTCCGGCCTTCCGGAAGTTCTGTAAATAAAGCTGATGATATCGCTGTTAAGGATTTTAATACTGTTTACAGCTTCCTTTTTATCAACAGGATGCCCTTGTTTGCATGATTGGAACAGCAGAACCAGGAGAATTATTATCAAACAGAGCTGACTTAGGGGCCTCATTCTTTGCCTGTTTTTGTTTTCTAACCGATTTTCTATTAAAATTACAATGGGCTTAGCAACAATCCTTTCTTTAAGAGCGACAGCATTAACAAACAAAACCGGGTAAGATTTTAATCCTGCCCGGTTTTGTATGAAATTTTCAAGAATTGATCCGTTTACTTTGTCCCGGCATTGGTCGTAGTCAGCGGGAAATCCTTACTTGTGCCATCTGTAAAATAAACCCTTGCAAAAACAACGCCAAATTTGTGATTCAGTGCCCAGTAAATGGTCCTGGTCTTAGTGATTTTTCCGTTCACTGTAAGCCCTGCAGGAACATCTTCCTGGACAACACTGGCTTTAACCGACATCTGCAGAGCAGGAACATAGAGGTCATTGGTCGTGCTAACAGAAACTATGGTGCGAACAACCTGTGAACTGCCGATATTGAATTTATACTGTGTGCCTACAGCATCTGAGAAATTCACCAGTGTAAAAGGTTTTGATTTGTCTCCGTTTGAATAGAAGTAATCAGCAAAGCCGGTCGTGGTCATACTCCCGCCGATTGCAAGAGTGGTGCCGCCAGAGGTTGCATTAATAATAACATCGCTGCCTGAGACCTGAGTTACGGTAATGGTTCCATCGCCGTTTGATCCCCATGTCGTTCCTACTTTGGCTAACGTGCTTGACGTTGGGCCGGTGGTCGTGTCATCCGACTTCTTTGAACAGCTGCTTACAACTATGGCTGTAAGGATCATGACAAGGATAAATGTTCTTTTCATATCTTCAGATTTTATTTGTGTGATGGATAAGGTGTCAGCTGAAATTTCAAATTTAGAATTTTATTCAAACCTATAATGCATTCACTTAATTTTATTTGCGAGCCGTCTGAAAGGCGGATATAACAATCAAACTCATCGGAGTTTTTGTCGGATCCAAAGACAATATTACCAATAATTTCACCACTTTCCAAATTTTTTAGCAAAATTTTCTGACCCTGGCCCGATTCAGTCCCGGACTCATCTCCCTTAGCTTTGATTTCCCTGCCGGGAATCATCCTTTTTATTCTGCTTACCCAATTAAAGCTTCAGAAGATTCAGGTCCTTACTTATAAAGGAACCCGAAAGCGCATGTGGTACCTGTTCTTTAAAACTCATTCTTACAGACGTGGCCCGAACATCTTTGATGATGAAGTCTGAAAGTTCCTTCAGGCTTGCTTTTCCCTGGCTTTCTTTAAGTTTTTTCAGAAGTGACAGGGTAAATAATCCGTGACCTGCACCGGGATCCGACCATGCCTGAGTGCCCGGTGTGGCTGCGGCCATCAGGAATACATTAGCAGGAACATTAGGATACCTAAGTGTGATCTTTGAGATTTTGCTTTTTCCTTGTGCAGGTTTCAGGACGTCGAAACGGAAGCTTGCTTCGAGAATAATGGTAATCCTTCTTGATGCATCTTCCTGGAGCATTTTATACAGATCACTTACCCTGACTATGAATTTAGGGTCGTCATTCTCAACATCGGTGGGCAGAATGTAAGGATCCAGGGTTTTTTCGTCAATAAGCCCGTATCCTGCATAGTACAGTATGAGGTCAGCATTTCCGTCTATTCCTCTCGAATATGAAGCAAGGCGGATGATCTCTCTCCTCATTTCGAATGACTTGGTGTTAAAAATCATCCGCACATTTTCAGCAGGTATGCCCAGCGTCTGAATGGCATATTCCCTGAAAACCCTGGCGTCCCGTGAATGATAATCCGCAGAATCGGAAAAACAACGTGCCATTTGCATCGGCGAGTAAGAATCATTAACAATGATCAGGACGTAAGTGTTCTTTCTTTCATGCGAATTTGATGGGATGTCCTTGTCTGCATCGCATAACACTTCAAATTCGCCTGGCTTTGAAGAAAGCGTCAACGCCTTTCCGTTCATGTAATAATAAATTCTGCTGATAAGGGTGTCGGCGATGATCCTGGTGGCATTGGCATACACCTTATCGTCGGCCAGCTCTACAGTCGTACCTCCACCTTTGATCCGCCTGAGGTCATTGGCATATATTAGTTTCCCGTTCTTTTTATCTGTAACAGAGAGGTTCGCATCGAGGAGAGCAAAGTAAAAATAGGGTGTCTGTCCGTTATAATATGAATTACATTTGATCCTGATTATAAAGTCGGCATTGTTGCTGTCGGCTGAAAGGCGGAAGTGGTTCTCAGAGAGATCCTTGATCATTCCCTGTTTGATAACCGGAACTACAGACCGGTTCGTCCAGTGGTATTCCGAGGATGCAATATAAAAAGTAGTCTGTGAAAATGAAGGTTCAAAAGAGAATGTACTCATCACGACCATCACGTACTTCATTACGTCCTTCATTACGTCCTTCATCACGACCTTCATTACGACCTTCATCACGTCCTTACTTACGCTCTTTTTTATGTCCTGTCGGCCTGGAACGACAAATAATCTTTGATCAGGGGTATCTCGCCGGGTAATATCCCGTACTTCAGCAGGTGGGGTATATCCTCATCAAAGGCATCCATGAATTCAGTTTCGTTGAACTCTTTTGATATAAGGCTCTTTGTATAAAAATCAAGGGCTTTTTTTCGTTCTCCGAGGCATAGGTATATATGCCCTGCATTCATGTAGTCATATGCTGATGGATTCGGCGTGTTGTCAAAAAGTTCGTTGTAGCCGGCTTCGGCTTGTTTGAGTTTGCCTGCCACGAAATCGCAGTAGGAGGCAGGCCTGAGGTATTTAAGGTTCCCAGGTGAATAAAACAGAAGCTGCGCATACAGATGCGATGCATTGTCGTAATCTTTAAGATTCAGGTAACACTGCGCAAGTTGGGTCAGGATAGTCTTCTCGGCAGGCTGAAGTTCCAGTGCTTCTTTGAAATATTCAAGGGCCGACTGGTAATCTTTCAGGCGGATGCAGCACCAGCCGAGCTTTTTGTATATCCAGAGGCGGTCGGTGTCGAACAATTCGGCTTTTTTGTAAAACTCAACTGCTTTTTTATACCTGCCGAGTTTCTGGTAACTGTAGCCGATCTTTTCATAAAATTCCCCTGTTGGCTTGCCTTTACCCGAGAGATATTCATAAAGGTCTATGACCTCGTAATAATGGCCTTTTTCGAAATAAAACTCAGCAAGCTTAAGGGTGAAGCGCTCCTGTTCGAAAAAAGTTTTATAAAAGTACAGGTCTTCGAATGAGATCTTTTTCCTGAAAATATCCTCAAATTCACCCCTGCCCGGGAAGATCTTGAAGAAACGGTAAAGGTCCTGTATGTATTGAATAATAATTGAATTCTCGCTTAGTGACTGGTCGAGCATCTGTTCTTCAGATGCCATTTCCTTCATCTGGGCGAGTTCAGCTTCGAAATTGGTTACAATAAGATTTCGCTGAGGTGCAGGGATAGCCTGGAAGTTCAGGACAAAAGAGTATTTGTCGGAGTTGCAGATATAAAATGCACTCTCAAGGCTGTCGAACAGCCTCTGGTTCAGTTCCTCGTTAGACGGGAAAAGAGCTCCGGTTTCCTGGTTGTTTTTGTAAAAAGGTATAAACCAGTTACACATTCGGTTGAAAAAGTCAAATCGCTTCAGCATCTGGAACGTGCTCATAAACACATCACCGCCTTCCATTTGCATTTTAGAGAATTTTTCGATCTTCTCAAATAGCCCGGGAACTTCATCAACCATTCCTTTCCAGCCGGGATTTTTACCTTCCAGGTCCGATTCTTCGGTCTGATCTCCAAGCTGGAGTTTGTCCTCTATCTTGGGCATCATTTTTTTCATGTCTGGCAGAACCTCTTCCTCAAATTCCTTGGTTATTTTCTCAGTTTCTCTTGCCATCAGGAACTGAAGCAGTATTACTTCGATATGCTTCATTATCTCAGGTTCCCCGCTCAGCGAATGAAGTTTTTCAACCAGATCGGGATGATTGCGGATCCTTCTGTCATATTTTATGAGGCCCAGCACCAGTCCCACAAGGGCACGCTGGCTGACTTGTTTCTCTCCGGCTTCGGAAAATTCGATCAGGAGAACCAGTTTCCCCGGGTCAAAGTAATGAAGGAGGCTGAGAGTGAGGGCGCTCACAACAAGTGATTTTTCGTGCCACTGAAGAGAGACGGACCTGTTGATCCTCCTCATCAGCGCCATATATGGGTCTGTCATCTTTTCGATGAGCCAGACCTGCTTGAAAATTTTATCAAGCATTTCGGGAGGAACGTCAGAATGTGATTCAGGGTTGGAAGCCACTGAAGAGTCGATGAGTTTACTGACTTCACGCAGCTGGAAGGTTTCCTCTATACTGGCAACGATCAGTTCTGCCGAATCACCGGTATCCTTGAAAACTACTTTCTTTTCATTATAATGAAACGGCAGGAAAGGCTCACGCATGCTGTGCTGCAACTCATCGGCAAGTGATAATAATGAAGCTGCAAGACTCCTCAGAATGGTTTCCTGCTGGGGGTCTTTGTACCCTTCAAATGCATATCTTAGAAGGGTCCTGTAATTGTCGCCAAGCGTTTCAAGCTGGTAAAAGAATTCCTGCCTGCTTGAAAACCTGATCCACTGGGCAAATTCGTCTAAAGCCGATTTAAACCGCTTTTCCTGTATTGAATCGGACACCCTGCGGTATCTCTGCTCAATGTCATTTCTTGATAGTGTGATCACTTTATCATATTTGAAAGGTAATCATGACAAATACCAGGCCAAAGTTAGCATATTTGTAACAAGTTGTTTTGGCAGTTCAACGGAGCTTTGTTATAATTTCCACCAACTAATCGTATTTTTCATATTTTTGATAGATGATTGTTTCAATGCCTTGCTGAGCAAACCAGGGCGTGTGAGCAGTCAAATCTTAAACTCTTACCGGGGGGAATACTGGCAAACGAATTATGAATAAACAAAATTCAGTATCGGGTGGCTTTGCATCAGTAATTCTTCTTGTCCTCTTCACCTGGGTTGGATTGGTCCAAACATCATCCGCCCAGAAAAATGATACAATTTATCTTCTTAACGGGGACAGGATAACCGGGGAAATCAAGAAATATGAAAATGGTCAGCTTAAGCTTAGTACCGAAGGAATGAACATAATCTATATAGAATATGACAAGATAAAATCAATACATTCGGCAAAGTATTATGAAATAGTCAAAAAGTCGGGCTTCAGCTATTTCGGTTCTATTGTGAAATCAGATTCGGTTGCCTGCATTGGTGTTGTCATTGCAAATGATACTGTGACAGAGTCGTTTCTTGATATCGTGGAAATCACCAAGATTAACAGGAGGTTCTGGAAGAAATTCTACGGATCTGTCGACCTGGGAGCGAACTATTATCAGTCAACCAAGACGGTACAGTTATATTTTGACGGTGTGCTTAATTATCGTGCCAGAAAAGATTTGATATCTCTGGAGGTGGATCTGTTTCATAGCCAGCAGAAGTTAACCGACTCCACTGTGATTTCACAAAAATATGACATCGGAATTGAGTACAGCCATTTTTTTCAGGGAAAATTCTGGATGGGGTTTGGAACCAAAATGCAGAAGAATACTGAGCTTGACCTGGACTACCGTTACCAGCTCAGCCTGGGTGCGGGTTACGACATCATACATACCAATCCAATCAGGTTTTACTTCATGGGAGGAGTGCTTGCTGCACGTGAAAAACCTACGGATTCAGTAGATGTTTCTACAAATTTTGAAGGAATAATCGGGACTAAATTCACCTGGGTGAGATACAGGCACCCGAAGGTTAATATTTCAACAGGATTGAACTATTTTCCCAGCTTTTCAGTACAGGGTCGCCACAGGTTTGAATATAATCTCTCAGCGAAATACGAGATTTTCAGGGATTTTTTCGCAGGGCTTACTTTCTATGATGACTATGACAGCAAGCCTGCAGGAGGGGGCCCGGCACTGAATGACTGGAGCATTGTATTCACGATCGGGTATTCTTTCTGACCAAACGAGACTATAGCTTAAAACCTGATACCGGTGGTAAAGACCAACGATTGCAGGTTATCACTTTTTCCGCTTATAAATACGTCATTCCCGCTTGCCGCAAACAGATGACGGTATTCAAGCCGGATATAACCTATTTTAACGGGTTTGTATTCAAAGCCAAGCGAGAAACCTTCCGTTTTCAGTCCACGTACCTGGTTGTCATAATAGTAAGGGCCTGAAAGAAATCCATCATAATCATTAAAGAATTCAAACCGGCCACATACAGAATATTTTTCCAGAAAAACATATTTTGCCTGGATCAGGCCTGAGAACATGGTCGCCACCTCATTTGTATCGGGGGGCAGGGTGCTGTTTGTCTGAACCGCGAAATCAAGTTGACCAGTGAGAAAAAAATTCGGGGTCGGGTTATACTGGACGATAAGGTTGTTATACACGATATAATGATTAATTTCATTATCGGCCAGGGCCTGGTTGTCAATGTAATTATTGTAATTAATGGTAAGGTTGGGTAAGGGCTGATAATAAATGAACATCAAGGCTGCAAGCCTTGTGTTTTTTGAATATGCCAGGGAGTATGGATTCCCGATCATTACTCCTCCCCAGAACTGGTTAGAAGCATTCCAGGTCAGTTTCACACCTAACACGCTGCCAGGCTCATAGTACCCGCCAACTGTGACGGTACTCAGGTAGTTCAATACAGGCCAGGAAGACTCAAGCCCAACCGGATTGAGAAAATACCCGAAATCGAGCCAAAGTTTTTTCCCTACCCTGAATCCAAAATTGGCCTGCCTTAGGTTTTTTATAAATTGGGCTTCAGGCGCGGCCAGAAGATTCGGCGCGTCCCCGAACTGGATCGCAAGCTTGCCTCTTACCCAGTCGGAGGTGTAACCGATCTCAATAGCTGCAACATTAAGGCGGATCTGGTTTTGAACCGGGCAGTTGCTCGAAAACGGGACGAGGTTTGATGTGTCGCTTTTACTGTTAAAGGTGCCATTATAATAGGCGTCCATATAAAAACCAAAAGTAAAATGTTTCAGCCGCTGGAAAACTTCATTTTTCACCTTGTCGGTCAGGCTGTCGACTTTACTCTGGGCTAGAACCTGTCCTGAAAAGAGCAGGAATGTCATCAGGATAACTAAAAGACCTTTATCTTGTCGAGGTATATTTACCATAGATGGTTCAATTTACGACAGAAATTTATTTCCAGCCCCCTCCTAATGCGAGGTAAAGGCTCACCACGCTCTGAAGTGAGTTAAGTTCAGCCTGGGACAATTGCACTTCTGCCTGGTAAAGCAATCTCTGGGCGTTGATCACATCCAGGTAACTCGCATACCCTGCATTCCAGAGCTGGTTTGAGAGGTCAAAAGCAGTCTGGGCTGCGTTTTTGAGATTCCTTTGCTCCATAACCATCTGCCTCATCTTAGTGACAGACAGCATTCCATCCGACACTTCGGAGATGGCAGTATATATCGATTTCTGGTAAGTGGCCAGTATTTCTTCATGATAAGCCTGAGATTTTCGCAGGTTTGCCCTGAGTTTTCCCCAGTTGAAGATAGGAGCCACAAGTCCGCCAACAGCCGAACCTATCATGCCACCGGCTAATGTCGATGCTCCGATATCAGCACTGATGGTGAGCTTCGGCAGCATCATTCCACGGGCAACTCCGATCTGGGCATTTGCCGATACAAGCTGCTGTTCCGCAGCAATAAGGTCAGGACGACGAACGATCAGGGATGAAGGGATACCTGCTTTCGGGATTATGTTTGTATCAACCTGGGCCATAAGGGAACTCCCTGATTTAACTTCACCCGGCAAGTCCCCCAGTAACAGTTTGACTGCATTTTCCTGTTTCCCGATTGCTTTTTCAAGATTAGGGATTTGAGTTTTCACAGTTGCGAGTTCAGCTTCGGCCTGTGCAACAACGAGACCCGAGGCAGTTCCGGCAATGAGTTTGGCTTTTACAAGGGCCAGGGCTTCTTCACGGATCTTTACGGTTTCTTTGGTGATCCTGTATTCATCCCTGTACTCAAGAAGGGAATAATAACCCTGGGCAATGCTGGATATCAGGTTAATGTAGGTTGCCTGACGGTATGCTTCCTGTGACAAAAGCTGGGCTCTTGCCGACTCCTTGGCACGTCTGAGTTTTCCCCATACATCGAGCTCCCAGGTGAGGCCTGCATTAAGGTAGGCATCATTGAATTCAGATGTTCCCGAGGGGGGAACCTCATTGTTCTGATAAAGTACATTCCCATTGATTTGAACTGAGGGGAAAAGGTCTGCCCTTGCCGACTTGAATTGGGCCAGAGCCTGGTTTACCCTTGCATAGGCGATCCGGATATCGAAATTGGCTTTAAGGCCTTTCCTGATCATATTATGCAGAACGGTATCCCTGAACAGCTTTGTCCAGGAGGTATCGGCAAAAGTGACTGAATCGGTCTGGCTTGAGAACCTGTATTGTTTCCCAAGGTCTTCCTGGGGCCTTTTATAGTTCGGGCCTATTTTACAGCCGTTGTTGCCTGCAAGGAACAACAGGACCAGGGCCAGGAGAATATATTTTTTTGAACTCATATCAGGAGATTGTCGGTTTGGAATTAGTTTTACTGGTGTTTTCAGCTACAGGAGCTTCTTTCTTATTCCTGAGTTTCTCTTCAAATTTTTCGAATACGATATAGAGTGTTGGAACTACAAGTACACCGCACATAGTAGCCATCAGCATCCCTCCGAATACGGAAGTTCCAAGGGCATTACGGCTGTTTGCACCGGCGCCTACTGCAATTACCAGAGGCACTACACCAAGAATGAATGCGAATGAGGTCATAAGGATAGGCCTGAAACGAAGTTTTGCTCCTGCCAGGGTCGCCTCATATATATCCATGCCTGTCTGATATTTTTGCCGCGCAAATTCTACTATAAGGATGGCGTTTTTGGCAACAAGGCCGATAAGCATGATCAGGCCGATCTGGGCAAAGATATTGTTCTGGAGACCTCTTATCCACTGAAAACCAAATGCTCCGAAGATGCCAAATGGCAGGGCCAGCAGGATCGGCATAGGGAGGAGCCAACTCTCGTACTGTGCACAGAGCAACAGGTAAACGAAAACGAAGCACATTGCAAAAATAAATGGCGCTTGTCCGCCCGAGATAAGCTCCTCACGCGTGTTACCTGAATACTCATACCCAAACCCGTATGGAAGAGTTTTGGCAGCAACCTCCTTAACTGCTTCAATAGCCTGGCCGGTACTATAGCCATCTGCAACGTTGGCAGTCATATCGGAAGAACTGAAAAGGTTAAATCGCTTTACAATGTCGGGACCCTGAACAGCCCTGATCGAAAGCAGGGTTCCGAGTGGTACCATGCCTCCGATGTTATTCCTGACATAAATTTTCTGCAGATCCTCGGGATTGGCCCGGTACTGGGCATCGGCCTGAATAATGACGCGGTAGGATTTGCCGAATTTGTTGAAATCGTTAACGTAATAGCTTCCGAACATGGCCTGGAGGGCTCCGTAAATCTCACTCACCGAAACCCCCATTTTTTTCGCTTTGTCATTGTCGAGGTCAATGAAAAACTGTGGTACATCGTTCCTGAATGAGGTAAAGATGCTGGCAAATTCCTTTCTTTTGTTTGCTTCAGCAACAAATGCACCTGTGACTTCAGCAAGCTTTGCGGAGCCGGAGCCTGTTTTGTCTTCAATCTGGAATTCGAGACCTCCGGTTTTTCCAAGGCCGGGGATTGCAGGCGGATTGAATGCCATGCAAATTCCACCGGGAATCCGTTTCATCTTGGCCTGGACTTCGGCGATGATCTCATCGGCGGTCTTATCCCTTTTGTCCCAGGGAACAAGATTAATAAATGCCATGGCGTTTGTGGTGTTCACCGAATTGTCGAGGATACTGTATCCGGGTACGATCAGGTAATATTTAATACCTTCGGTTTTTGCAAGGATGGCTTCCACCTTCTGCATGACTTTGTCGGTCCTTTCAAGCGAAGCGGCCTTTGGTGTGGTGGCATTAATAAAGAAATAACCCTGGTCTTCAGACGGGATGAACCCGGTGGGAAGGGTTTTCATGATAAGGATCATGAGTACCGCAACAATGCCAAGGAATATTAAAGGCCTCGATGTGTGGTGCATGAAATTAGTTACAAGATTGCCATATCCGTGAACTGTTTTTTCAAACCCTTTGTTGAAGCCATTGAAGAATTTCCCTATCAGCCCTTTTTTCTTGGTCGATGGCCTGAGAAGTATAGCACAGAGAGCAGGACTGAGTATAAGGGCCAGCACTGCAGATATGAAGATGGATGCGATCAGGGTGACTGCAAATTGCCTGTACATCACCCCTGTAGTTCCGCCCAGGAATGTTACCGGTATAAAGACTGCACAAAGCACCAGGGTGATCGTAATGATTGCCCCGGTTATTTCCTTCATGGTCTCCCTGGCTGCATCCAGGGGTGAGAGGTGATGGGTGTCGATCTTTTCCTGGATTGCCTCGAGGACCACAATGGCATCGTCAACGACTATCCCGATCGCAAGCACAAGTGCAAACAGTGTAAGAAGGTTAATTGAAAAATTGAAAAATGAAAATACCGCAAGGGCTCCAATAAGCGAAATAGGGACCGTAATAGCAGGAATCAGGGTCGCCCTCCAGTCCTGGAGGAAAATAAATACAACTATGAACACAAGAACAAATGCCTCCATCAGGGTTTTGAGAACTTCATCTATGGAGGCAGTTACAAAAGCAGTTGTGTCAAGAGCCACCTGGTAGGAGATGCCTTTCGGGAATTCCCTTGCAAGTTCGTTTAATGCATTGTCGCAGGCTTTTTTAACAGCCAGGGAGTTTGATCCGGGCGACTGGTAAACAGCCACGGCTGGCGCTGTTTTTCCGTTGAGCCTGGAGTAATTGTCATAGGTCTTCAATCCAAGTTCTGATCGGCCCACATCTTTTATCCTGATAAAAGACCCATCTGGATTTGAACGAATGATGATGTTATCGAATTCTTTTTCTTCGGTGAACCTTCCTTTTACGCGAACCACATAACTTACCTGTTGTCCTGAAGCTGCCGGATTTTTTCCGATCTGGCCCGGTGCCGATTCCAGGTTCTGGTCCCTGATGGCCTTCTCGACATCCTGTGGAGTGAGACCAAAGCCTGCCATGCGCTCGGGAATCAGCCAGACCCGCATTGCATAGTCGTCACCCCCGAAAAGTGAAACGTCTCCTACTCCTTTGATACGCTTAAGTACATTCACAATATTAATATTGCAATAGTTCGCAAGGAACTTGGTGTCATAAGCCGTGTCAGCCGAGCTCAAAGTATACAGTGCAAGGATGGCCGGGTTCTTTTTCATGATGATAACCCCGCTCTGATTTACTTCCTGGGGAAGAACATTATATGCCCGCTGGGCCCTGTTCTGTACGTTTACAGTCGCCATATCGGGGTCGGTACCTACTTCAAAATACACCGTAATGAGGCAGGATCCGTCGTTAGCGCATTGGGACTGCATATAGATCATGTTGTCAACCCCGTTGATCTGTTCCTCCAGTGGAACAGCTGTGGTTTTCTGAACCACTTCAGCACTTGCACCTGGATAAAATGCTGTAACCGTCACAGTAGGGGGAACAACATCCGGGTACTGTGAGATCGGAAGTGTGAACATTGACAGGATGCCGACCAGTGTGATGATTATAGCGATCACGGAAGCAAGGATCGGACGGGTGATAAAGGTCTGGAGCATATTGTGGGGATTAGGGTTTGGGGGTTGGGGGTTGGGGATTAGGGGTTAGGGGTTAGGGATTAGGGATTTGGAGTTAGGGGTTAAGCATTCGTAATTCGTAATTCGTAAATCGTAAATCGTAATTCGTAATTATTCGCAATATTGTTAATTTTAATGGTGCTCATTACGGCTTCGCCGAACGTAATTCGCAAATCGTAAATCCTACAGTACTCCCGGTCCGGGCAGGGTTAAAGTGTCCTGAACAATTACAGGCTTTATTGTCATGCCTTCCTGGAACTTTTGAAAACCTTCAAGCATGATCCTTGATCCCGGCTTCAATCCTCTTGCAATAACTATCTTGTTTTCAAAACTGCGTCCTGTGGCAACAGGAACCCTGTTGACTTTATTGGAGTCATTCACTTCAAAAGCGAAATATTTGCCCTGGACAATGGTAAGGGAACTCTGGGGTACGATCACGGTTGAATCCCTTTCACCGAGGACAAGCTGCACCTGGCAGTAGTTCCCCGGTTTAATGATATGCTCAGGATTGGCAACTTTTGCCCTGAGGGCTAAAGTCCCTGTATTTGCGTTAACATTTCTGTCCATAAAATCGATCTCACCCGGTATGGGATATTTCTTTTTATCGGCCAAGGTCAGGTAAACCTTTATCGGTCCGTTTTTGACAAGTTCCCCTTTATGGTTGGCCACATACCTCACAATCGAAAGATAGTCGGTTTCGTTCATCTGGAAATTGACATACATTGGGTCTACGGCAGATACCGTGGCAAGAAGCGTGCTTTCTCCCCTGCCGACAAGGTTTCCCGGTCTTACCTGTACAGCCCCGATATAACCGGTGATGGGAGAATCCATATCAGTATATGAGAGATTAAGTGTAGCCTGTTCCAGATCGGCTTTGGAACTTGCAACCGCAGCCCTGGTTTGTTTTTCGGTTGTCACAGCAACATCATAATCGTTCTGGCTGATGGCGTTGGTTGCAAGCAGGGGCTTTAACCTGGCGACATCCAGCTTGGCTTTTTCCCAGGCTGCTGTTTTAGAATCAAGGTCGGCTTTGGAATAATCAAGCGTGTTTTTGTACTGATCCTTTTCAATTTGAAACAGATGCTGACCTTTATTCACCATCGAACCTTCCTGGAAAGACCAGTTCATCAGATAACCTTCAACCCTGGCCCGGATGTCTACTGTTGGAATGCCTTCGGCCTGCCCAACCATGTCAAGAAATACGGGAACGGTGCTTCCCTTGAGCTGCATTACTTTAAATTCGGGAGCCTGGACTGGCCCTTTTTCCTTCGATTTGCATGCAGGGCTGATGACGATGAGAATAGCGGCAGCAAAGCATAGAAGACGGTTTAGGTATGTCTCTCTCATAACTGAATGATTTGTTTTGTTCATTCTCAAAATTATAAATAAACTTTTAACTCTGCCAAATAAAATGATGGGTGTTCCCTATTTTTTAATTTTGCCGCTGATACAACTCCAGGAATATTTATGTGCAGGCCGGTTTTTGCTCTTATTCTGATAATCTTACTGCTGGGGTATCCTGCGCTCTCACAACAGGAACAACCTTATTCGGCAACCCTGACTTCATGGAGGCTCCCATACACCCGTTCGTACAGTCAGAAACAGAATTTTGGGAACTATATCCTTGAAGAACTTGCGAAAGATCTGTTAAGGCCTCCGCGTTTTGTGAATGTGAGCATAGGATTCAGACAGGAAATTGGTCTTCATCCTTTGAAGACAAATGCGTTTGCTGTGCTTGTCACGTTTAAGGATTTTAATTTGTCGGGCAACCTGCAGTATCGCTCCTTCCCTGTGAAAGATGTTTTGATGCCTTCAGCTGTGAGGTTTTCACTCAGAACATCCGCCAGGCTTGATACTTCAGATTTTAAACTTCAGGATTTCGAAGGGCAGATTGACGGGGAACCTGCAATTCTGGCGGGTAAAGCTGACATAAGCGATTTTGACAGCGTTGCCGACACCATCCGGTGCAGCGGTTTCTCGTTCACTTATTCGGCCGGGGACTGGCAGAGATTTAATCAGCGCAAGAGTCTTATTGACGATTATTATGCCTCCGTCGCGCTCATCGACAGCCTGCTCGAAGAATCCCGGAGCTGGGACATGAGGGATACAGCACAGATTGCCTTTAATTACATCCGTCTTTCTGAACTGGTGAAGGTTCTTGAGCTTGTAAATGACAGGGATTTTGCTGCCAGGCTGATCAATAAGGGCGGAGATAAATCCCGCCTTCTTGAAAAATACCTGGCTTTGTACAAGGTTTCGAGGACCTGCCAGTTCAACCTTGCCGAAACCATTGAAAAACCAGGAATTACAAGTGTTTATATCCCGGCCGACAGTATCAGCAATTATTTTATTGGACGGCTGATGAGGTTTATCCGCCTGAGCTCACTTATGGAGAATATCCAGGGCCTCATATACCAGGATTACCTTAATACCTTTTTCTCACGTAAAGTCTTTGAAAACGATGGAGAAGTCATGAAGCAGGTTCTCCTGAAGACCTTCCCCGGTATCGGGTCTGACACCCTGCTTTCATGGGCCTCTCAAAATCTCATGCAATCATACAGGCGGAAAGCGCTTGAGCTGATCGGCGAAAAACGATTCTATGATGCAGTTTTACTGATTGGGAATTCAAAAAGTATGGCAAAGGTGAATCCATACCTTAGGAATCCCAATGGATGGGAACAACTGATGTCGGCTGCAGTGAACGGGATATATAATTCCTACGCAGGTATTGCTTCCAGCAGCCTTTCAGGCAGAAACACAAATTTCGCCATGGAGTACCTCCAAAAAGCGGAGGACTACAGGGCAAAGTACCCTGAATTTATCACTTCAGATTCGGTCTACAGAAGGGTCTATCGTTCGATCTTCGTGGGACAGCTTGAGCATTGCGACAGTCTTCTTGAGCATGGAGATTATGCTGATGCACTGGATTGCCTCAGGGGATGTGAGACGACATACAAAGGAAGGATCCTTGAGATCCTGAGACCCGATATCATTGGAAAGAAAACCACAGCTTTGCTTGGACTGATAAGCAGCCAGGCCGGGAAATGCAAAAAAGCGCTTAAAGCAGAGATGAACGACAGCGCCCTGGTCTGTTATGACAATGCAGTGAAATACTCTTCCGAACTTTCTCCGGGTTCTGTAAAAGCAGGCATGCTTGATTCACTGGCTCCCACTATTGCGCGAATCAGGGTGAAGAAAATCAATGCTCTGGCAAATGCATATTATAACCACCTTCAGTTTACCAGGGCGATCTTGCAGTTTGAGCAGGCCGAAAGGCTTTCTGCCGCCTACTCAATCCCTCCCGATGCCTCAGCTGTTTCGGTTTACCGCCAGGCATATAAGCAATGGCTCCTCGACCGGATCTCACAGGAGAAAAGGCTGATCTGGGGCAACATGCCAGATTCGGCCCTGAATTTTTTAAGGCTTGCGAAGGAGTCGGCCAGGAACAAAGGCCTTGAAGCGGATCCTGTAATAAGCAGGGCCATCTCAGGTTACCATAATGAAATTACAAACTATGCCTGCAGCATCATGCAGGACAGCCTTTCGCTTTTAAATATCAGGGCCGGACGGAGTTTTGCAATGAACAATTATTACAGGGGGGTGAAAATACTGAAGTATGCAATATTCAGGGCCGGGCTGACTGAAAGCTGCAAATTTGACCTTAGGCCTTTGACTGATTCGATAGAAAAGTATACTAATGCAGCAGTCTACCAGGAAAATCTTGAGAAAGCGAATGTATGTATGACCACCGGGGAATATGAGAAAGGCCTTCAGTTGCTGGCTCAAAGCCAGGACATTTATACACAGAAACGTATCGATCACTTTGGCATCCCGCTGGTGTCGGTGTATGAGTTCATCATGGCGAAAGCAAACCCCTTTATATCTATGCAGGCTCTGGAATATTACATGAACAATGGAGACCCGAAGGAAGCCCTGAGATACCTCAGCCTGCTCCATATGCAGGAATTGCCCTCCGACAGGTTGGATGTCTGCCAGGAGAAACTGGCGCGAATACTGGCTTCTAAAGATAAACTTGTATACATCAATGCAGATCCGCAGAACATTGTAAAGCGGTATTCCGGCTCAAATTCCTGGATGGGTAAATTCACCGATGTATATATAAGGGAATGGAAAAAGTAAATCTGAAAGGCATCTGCTGAATAAATTGGATTATTTTTACGTCACAAATTTTTCAACATGACAAGAAAACTGCTTCTCCTGAGCAACTCAACCAACGCCGGCGAAACATACCTCGGCTGGCCCCGGCCCTACATTTCCAACTTCCTGAAAAAATTCTCGGTACGGTCTGTGCTCTTCATCCCCTACGCAGGTATCAACATTGATACCCGTGGGTTGAAGGAGTCTTATGATGCCTATGAGGAAAAGGTGAAGGGTATATTCACTGAGTTTGGCACCGAACTGGTTTCTGTTCATCATTCAGATGATCCCAGGCAGTCGGTGAAAAAAGCCGAATGTATTGTAGTTGGAGGAGGAAACACTTTCCATCTTGTAAAAATGATGCATGAAACCGGCATAATGCAAATCATAAAGGAGCAGGTAAGACTTGGAATCCCTTATGTCGGATGGAGTGCCGGCGCCAATGTGGCCTGCCCAAGCATGAAAACGACCAACGATATGCCAGTTTCGGAACCACAGTCGTTCAGTTGTCTCGACCTGGTGCCATTCCAGATAAATCCACATTACCTTGACGCCAATCCCCAGGGCCATGCCGGGGAAACAAGGGAGCAGAGAATACTTGAATTTCTGGCGGTAAACAGGGATGTGACCGTTGCAGGCTTGCGCGAGGGATGTCTGTTCTGGATCGAAGGAAATTCTATTGAGCTTAAAGGGCACCGGCCGCTAAGGGTATTCCGTTATGGGAAGGAAGCTGTTGAACTCGAAGAAGGCGCCCCAATGGACTTTCTTCTGAAGCCCTGAGAAAACGGATTGATTTATTGTCTTACAATCCTGTTCCAGCCGTTCTCGTTGTTTTTTCCGCTGGCTTTGAGAATGTAAACACCAGGCAATAGTGCGCTTGGGTTTATAAGGGTTTTCCTCGAGTTGATCCCGTCGGATATGAAGACCAGCCGTCCCGTCAGGTCATATAATTCTACTCTGCGGATATCAGCTCGCCCTTCGATCAGAAGCCTGTCGTTGCATGGGTTAGGATAAACCAGCGAGATCAGATTGTCTTTGTCGTCAATCCCGGTGTAGCCAATGGATGTTTGAGTGACGACTCTGACAGGTTTGCCAATCGCTGAATCACCGCTTACGGCAATCGGAGTGACTTCGAAAACAAGCCATTGATGAATGCTGTTCGTGTCGATTGTATAAGTAATATGTATGGCTGTATCAATAGGCGTCAGCGTGGTTCCCAGTGAATCGGCGCTTCGGTACCATTGATATGTGCTTTTTCCTTCCGGGATGCCGTTGATGTTCTCATAAGAGTAAATCCCTGTGATCACCTGGTTGAAAATATACCTGCCCTGGATTGCCACATTTGAAACGATCGGGGGAGTGGGAATCGCAGGGTTCCAGTTATTGTACCAGGAAGTGTCAATATCGGGGCCCTGGGCCGTGTCGTGCAGGATATAGGTTCGGAAAGGCTTCCCCTCGAGTTCGGCAGTTAACCATGAACTGTTGATGCGGTATTTGAAAGTTATCGGGTTTTGGCGGATGTAGCTCGTGTCGATCAGGACAGTGGCGGTATAAATACTGTCTTTGTCGTAATCGTACAGGATATCATACGCCCCTGCGTCGTTAAATGAACCGGCAACATCCACATGATCGTACTGCCTGTTGAAGTGGCCGGCTCTGGTCATATAACTCATATCGCAGTAAAACTGCATGGGAATCTTTGCTGTATTGTAATTGTTAAACCAGTAAAGCATGTGGATGACACTGTCGGGGGCAAGGAAAAACCTGCTGGGTTTGCCTTTCAGCTCAACCTTGTTCGAATCCCCGTTGATCCTGAATTTGAATGCTGAAGTAGTCCCCGGGTCGAGGTTGTACATAGTCTGGTATACGTAAGTTGTTCCAATCCTTGTGAATTGCGGTGACCCCTGGAAGTTGTTCATGCTGCCAACCATATCCACATAATCAGTATCGGGCCTGAATACATGCTGCTGTACCATATAGCTCATATCGACCTGGAACCAGGAGTAATTCAGGTAATCGTTATTCCACCAGTATTTATAAGAATTGATACCATGTTGTATCTTAATCTGACGGCTGAGGGTTTCGGTAATGAAATCATTGATCTGGAAGTGGAAGTTGTAAACGGCTCCGGAATCAATGCCATCAGAAAGAAGAAGTGTAAACTTGTTATGCCCTGAATTGACCAGCTGCTCCACACCAAGAAGACTGTCGAACACGACATACAGTCTGTCGAGGGAAGGGTCGAAAATGCCGGTTTGTATAGCTTTGGTCATATTGACCTCCAGGGATAACACAAAAACTGTGTCAGTCGCTGCAGTTGCTTTCGGGCAATTCAACAGGGATAATGCCAGGACCAGTGCAGAGAAGAGAATTAAAAACGGTTTTTTCATTTCAGGTAATGCCGGATTGCGTTGCAAAGATAAAAAATTAACGCTTGCGGCAGCCTTTTAGTGCGCAGGCCGGTTTAAGAATTCTATAGTATTATGAATTTGCCGGTGGTATTCCCCTCAGATGATATAAGCCTGAAAAAGTAGAGGCCGGGTTTAAGTCCCGGGGCTGAACCCCACTTGAGTTCATGTATGCCCTGCCCGAGCCTGCCTTCAAAAACGTTACCCTCCATTCTTCCGCTGAGGTCGAAAATTAAGAGTTTCGCGCTGACCGCCGAAGTGCATGTCACTTCAAAAGTAACAGGTCCGTCAGATGGGTTAGGGAAAACCCTGAGCTGGCATACAGGTCTTCCGGGCAGAGTTTCGCTGATGCCTGTAAATACTGGTTTTGGCAGACGGGTCGTGGTATACAACCTGTATTCGCCAGGGGTAAAGGCAAGAGCAGAAGCGACGTCTGATACAGAAAGTGAATCTCCTGTGTAAAACTCGTACCAGGTCCCGGTTTTTGTAAAGTTCGGGACTATGCTCCTGGCAACCACGTCGAAGTTCCCGAGGACTACTGCATCCATAGAGGGATCGGTAAGTGCTATGCGTTTTATGGCAGAGGACAGGTCGACAGTAAATGAGGTTGTTTTAAATGCCGGCAGGGTTTTCTTCAGTTCAATAAGCGAGTGATACACATTGAAAAGATATTTTCTTCCCCACTGTGAATAATAGTTCCAGCGGACCGGTTTCGGATCAAGGCGGGAGGCAGAGGTGCCGGTGGGATAATTGATGGAGTAATCGTATCCCAGCTCTCCGAATTCCCATATCAGTTTGGGCCCGGGTATGGTAAAGAAGAAGTTTGCGCATAAGGCCCCGCGCTGAAGAGCTGTTGCGGTGTCCTTGGGATTGTAGGGAGGTTTGCTTGCATTGCCTGCGCTGTAATCCTTGAACATCTGGCGCTCTTCATCATGGCTTTCCATATACCACATGATATTGGGCTGGTCCCAGCCCCGGTTCTTGTAAGAACCCCAGTTCAGGTCGGAAGCACCGCCGCTTGTCCATCCGCCGGAGGCGCTGTTATAATTATTGTTTCCGTTCCCCCACAGCATCATTCCGTCATTGGCAAGGACTTTTTCCTCGCTGTTATCGGCAAAGTGCTCAAGGATAAAATATGCTGATGGATTTACAGCCTTGACGGTGTCGGCATAGATGTTAAGGATGTTAATACGGTTCTGGTCATACTGCCCCCAGAGGCTGACATTGTCAGGGTAGGAATTGACCTGGGTAAATCCTTTGGAGAGGTCAAACCTGTATCCGTCAATATGGTATTCCTGCAGCCAGTATTTCAGAAGCCGGAGCATATAGGAACGTGTGGCAGGTGAGTTGTGGTTGAAATCATATCCCACATTATAAGGATGCTTTGGGATGGGGTTGAACCAAGGATTATCCGCAGCAGGCCTCTGGTACTGGTCATCCCAGTAAAGCCTTACAAGAGGGGAGGAGCCAAAATGGTGATTGCAGACGATATCGAGGATAATTGCAATCCCTTTTGAATGTGCAGCATCGATGAGCTGTTTGAGTGTATTCTTGGGGCCGTAGTATTTGTCGACGGCGAAGGAAAAATCGGGATTGTATCCCCAGCTGATGTTGCCCTCGAATTCCATTACAGGCATCAGTTCAATGGCATTGATGCCAAGGTTCCTCAGGTAATTCAGTGTGTCGATCACGGCAGTGAAAGTGCGTGCATCCGTAAAATCCCTGACCAGGAGTTCATATACAACAAGGTCGGCTGTTGCAGGAGGGGTGAAAGGTGACGATGCCCAGGAATAGGGGACCTGTGCGGTCTGAAGGACGCTGGCGATGCCGGTTGTTTTTCCTGCAGGGTAAGGGATAAGATCAGGGTAGGAGGCTGCCGGTATATACTGGTCGTTGGGGTCGCTTACTTTGTCACAGAAAGGATCCCCGATCTTCAGGTTGCCGTCGACAAGATACTGGAAGATGTATTCTCTGCGGGGAACGAGGTTGTTCAGCTGTATCCAGAAGTAGTTGTTATCGGGAGTCTTGTACATGTAGTGCAATGAATCCTGGTCCCAGTTGCTGAAGTCGCCGATTGCAAAGCAATTTTGTTTGCCCGGGGCATACAGGCATAAAACGGTGGTGGTTGAATCGGCATAATTGATACCGGGCTTTATTCCAGCAGGGAGATCTGCAGTAACAGGAGCTGTGATCACAGTATAACAGAAGGAATCGGCTGCAGACGCTGTATCGTTCTTGGCAATGATTTTTACCCAGCGTTTCACCCAGTTTTGTCCGAAATTGTTTGCGTAAACCGTATCTTCAAGAATTTTGCCGGCTACTGCTTTCATAAGGGTCCCGTTAACAAATAACTTCATGCTGTCGGCAAGCGGGCCTGTTGCATTCACGGGGATGCTGCTCAACTGGTTCAGGTAGAGGTTTTTGTTGGCGGGAAGATTTATTGTGACGCTGGTTTTAGCAGGGTACACATTGGCGAAAATATCGCTCCCGTCTGCTTCCTTTCCTGTTTTTGAACCGTCGGAGTTCCTGAACACAAAGGCGAGTTTAAGGATCGTCTCACCGGCAGGTACTCCGTAAAATACCCTGATGCTGGGTTTCAGTTTAAGCTGGTACATGTTATTGCCCAGGGGTGTCATCATCGCCTTGGGCGTATTTTCTCCCCATCCTGCGATCACATACTTCCAGTCTGTTGTGGATGTACTCAGGTTGGTGATCACGCCTGTATGAGCGTAAATGGGAGGTGTTGTATTCATAAGCCCTGCACTGCCTTTGCTGGCATCAAACAAGATGGTGCATGAGTCCAGGTCGGTGGGATAAAGAGGAACAGTTACCACTGTCTGGGCATGAACTGAGGTTAGATTCAGAAAGCACATCACCATAACAGAAAGAAATATCTTTAAAGTTTTCATAAAATCTATATTGCTGATTGCAAAGTTAACATATGCACATCAATTCCGGTCTCTTGTTTAGCTTAATACACTTACTATTGCAGTTGATATCCGTAATTTAGTTTTAGTCTAAATTGATATTTTGAATTTTTTATCATTTTTTGTGAAAAAAAGGATGACCGTAACCATTTTTTTCTTAATTCTGCATTCAAATACCATAATTACATATTAACTAGGTATAAAATCAATTAACGGAATAACAAACAATTTAAAATTAACTCTATGAAGAAACGTGTACTTTGGTTGCGTTATCTGATTCTTTTCTTCTCCCTGGCAACAGCCTCGATGGCTTACGCCCAGGAGTTTACGGTATCAGGTAAAGTAACAGATGCGACAGATGGGACCTTGCTCCCCGGGGTAACGATCGTAGTTAAATCAACAACGACGGGCACTGTTACCGACATGGACGGGAAATACTCCCTGAAAGTAAAGAAAGGTGCAGTACTTGTTTATTCCTATGTCGGTTATGAGACACAGGAAATAACGGTAGCTGAGAAACAGACTCTGGATGTATCTTTATCAGTTGGGACAAAAAGTCTCAATGAAGTTGTTGTAATTGGTTACGGTTCGGTTAAAAAGCAGGATGCTACCGGTGCCGTTGCCGCTCTTGACAAAAAAGATTTTAACCAGGGAGCTATTTCATCGCCACAGCAGTTGATCATAGGGAAAATTGCCGGTGTTCAGGTTACAACGACCGGTGGTGCTCCTGGTGGTGATGCTATCATCCGTATCAGGGGTGGTTCATCCATCAATGCCAATAATGATCCTTTACTTGTTGTTGACGGGGTTGCCATTGACAACGCCTCCACTTCAGGTGCCCGCGGAACATTGGGTATGTTAAACCCTGATGATATTGAAACCTATACTATTCTGAAGGATGCATCAGCAACCGCCATCTACGGTTCACGGGCATCCAACGGGGTTATCATCATCACTACAAAGAAAGGAGTTGCCGGTTCAAAGAAGATCGGTCTTGAATATTCGGGCAATGTGTCGATTTACACGGTTCCCAAAACTATCGGCGTTCTTACAGGCGATGATTTCAGAGCTCTCGTAAAACAGAGATATCCTAACCGCCCGGATGTTGATACTCTGCTTGGCGATGCAAATACCAACTGGCAGAAGCAGATCTTCAATTCAGCTTCAGGGACAGATCAGAACCTTGCGCTGACCGGAGCAGTGAGCACAATGCCTTACCGTGTATCAGTAGGCTATTATAACCAGAATGGAACGATCCATACCGACAATATGCAGAGGACTTCGGTAGGTGTAACCCTGAACCCGACATTCTTCAAGAATTATCTCAAAATCGGGATCAATGCAAAGTATATGTTCGAAAAGAACAGGTTTGCTGACCAGGCTGCAATCGGAGACGCTATCGCTTTCGACCCCACACAGCCGGTTCTTGCCAATAACTCTTATTTTGATTATTGGGCATGGCTTCAGCCAAACGGCCAGCCTGTAGGTCAGGCAACCACAAACCCTGTTGCAAGATTAAATCTCACCAATAACACATCCCGTGTAAACAGGTTCCTTGGCAATGCAACGTTTGATTATAAACTGCATTTTTTGCCTGACCTGAGAGTTAACCTTAACCTGGGTATGGATTATTCATGGAGCAAGGGATCAAATTATGTTCCCACATATGCTACATGGCAATACACGAACAAAGGCCAGGATAACACTTATGATCAACAAAAGAAAAACACTCTTCTCGATTTTTACCTGAATTATGTAAAGGACGTGAAGAGTATTGCCAGCAAATTTGATGTCATGGCAGGTTATTCATGGCAGCATTTCTGGGTGAACAACAACAGTTACAACAATAATGTACCTCATGATTCTGCCCACGCCAATACCATCATCGTAAAACAGGAAAATTATCTTGTATCTTTTTACGGACGTTTCAACTATACCCTTTTTAACAGGTACTTGTTAACAGCTACTCTTCGTGACGACGGTTCTTCCAGGTTCTCAAAGAGTACACGCTGGGGTTTATTTCCCTCGGTTGCTTTAGGCTGGAAGATCAGCGACGAAAAATTCCTGAGGGATAACAAGGCAGTTTCACTTCTGAAACTAAGACTTGGCTGGGGACAAACAGGTCAGCAGGACATAGGGGCAAACTGGTATCCTTACCTGCCAATTTATACAGCAAGTGACAGGTTTTCAATGTACCAGTTTGGAAACATGTGGTATGTCACTCTTCGTCCGGATGCGTACGATCCCAATATCAAGTGGGAGACACAGACTACATGGAATGTCGGTCTGGACCTTGGTTTCCTCAAAGACAGGATCACTGCTTCAGCTGACTATTTTTACAAATCAACAGCGGATATGATCAACTTCATCCCTGTGCCTGCAGGTACGAACCTTTCCAATTATGTATGGACTAATGTAGGCAGCATGAAGTATTCAGGCTTTGAGTTTATGATTGATGCCAAGCCCATCGTGAACAAGAACTGGATCTGGGATATCGGTTTCAATGCCACCTATTATAAGAACGAAATCACCAAGCTTAACATTTCAGATGACCCGAATTATCCTGGAGTCATGGTTGGAGGTATCAGCGGGGGTGTTGGTAATACCGTACAGATACAAAGGGTAGGCAATCCGGCCAATTCATTCTATGTATACCAGCAGGTGTACGATGCCAACGGCAGCCCGGTAGAAGGGTTATATGTTGACAGGAACGGAGACGGTAAAATCAACGATGCCGACAGGTATTGTTACAAGAGCCCGAATCCTATATATACCTTCGGTATAAACACCAGGCTTTCATATAAAAAATGGTCACTGGCAGCCAGCGGACATGCCAATGTGGGGAACTATATGTATAATAACGTTGAAGCAAACAGGGGAGTTTATGCAAATATCTTCCGCCCTGAAGGACCTTACCTGAGTAACGTCGCTTCATCCGTTTCAAATACAAATTTCAATAACCAGCAGTATCTGTCAGATTACTACGTACAGAACGCTTCGTTCTTCAAACTCGACTTCCTGTCCCTCGCTTATGATTTCGGAACTGTTATCGGTGATAAGCTGAATGTCAGAGTTTCATTCACTGTTAACAATGTGTTCACAATTACAAAGTACAAGGGTCTTGATCCTGAAGTCAATCTCGGTTCTTCAATGGGAATTGACAACAATATGTATCCCAGGTCGAGGGTGTTTGTATTAGGTGTTAATATGTCGTTGTAACGCTAAAATTTTTAGAAAGATGAAAAGAATATTAAAAATAACATTCATGGTAACAGCCTTAGCGCTGTTTCTTGGATCCTGCGTCAAGGATTTGAATACCACGCCTATTAATCCTACTTCAATTACCCCTGCAAATGCTTACACAACTGCACAGGGTTACAAGCAGGTTCTGGCAAAATGCTATGCAGGCCTTTCTGTATCCGGCCAGCAGGGCCCAGCAGGAAATCCCGATATCAGCGGGATTGACGAAGGGTTTGGCGAATACTTACGCGGTTTCTGGTACCACCAGGAACTCACAACCGATGAAGCTATCATCAGCTGGAACGACCAGACCATCTGGAATTTTCATTATCAGACCTGGGGTTCAGGCGATATTTTCATCGCAGCCATGTATTACAGGATATTTTACCAGGTTAGCCTTTGCAACGAGTTCATCCGTGAATCACAGGACAGCAAACTCGACGAGAGGGGCATTACCGGGCAGGATAAAGCCAATGTTCAGGCTTTCCGCGCAGAAGCACGTTTCCTGAGGGCTTTGAGCTATTATCATGCTCTTGATCTCTTCGGCAATGTGCCGTTTGTAACCGAGAATGATATTCCCGGAAAGTTCTTCCCTCCTCAGATAAAGCGTGCAGATCTCTTTAATTATATTGAAAGTGAGCTTCTGTCCATTGAACCAGTGATGATATCCGCACGTGGCAATGAATACGGCCGTGCCGACAAAGGGGCTGTCTGGACTTTGCTTTCAAAACTATACCTGAATGCAGAAGTGTACATTGGTACACCCAAGTATACCGAGTGTCTTACCTATTGCAACAACATCCTCACTGCAGGTTATACCCTGGAACCGATCTATGCGGATCTTTTCCTCGCCGACAACCATAGCAGCAATGAGATCATCTTCCCGATTGAGTATGACGGCGTACGCACCCGTACCTATGGCGGAACCACTTTTATTATTGCCGCTTCAATTGGTGGCAGTATGACACCTGCTGATTACGGTACTTCAGCCAAATGGGGAGGAACCCGCACAACCAAGAACCTGGTGAAATTGTTCTATCCGAATCTTGCCTATGGATTATATCATTCACCAGTTCCGCCCAAAAAGTCAGCTGTTTATCCGATACTTTCCTGTCCGGGAAGTTACCAGGGCTGGAACCCTGCCGATCAGGTCAATGTTGTAGCATCAGTTGGTAGTAACAGCAAGTATGAAGGCTATCTGTATTTTAATGATGCCGGAGTTCAGTTCAAGTTCGCAGCCAACGGAGGCTGGGCTGTTAACTGGGGAGACGGAGGAAACGGAACCCTTAAACATGGAGGCGATAACATTAAAGTCACCGATCCGGGCTATTATAAGATTAATTGCGATACTGCTGCACTCACCTTTACTATCCTCAAGACTACCTGGGCAGTAATCGGAGATGCAACCCCTGGAAAATGGGATTCAGATACGCCAATGTCTTATGATACTGCGACTAAAACATGGAGAGCTACAATGGACCTTACTGCCGGCGGACTGAAGTTCAGGGCAAACGGTAACTGGGATCTGAATTATGGCGATGACGCTCCGGCCGATGGTATTCTGGAACAAGGCGGAGCAAATATTAATATCCCTGAAGCAGGCTCTTATGTTGTAACAATGAAGCTGGGCGCTCCGGATTACACATATACAATTGTCAGGAACAGCTACGACAGGAGACCGATGTTCTATACCAATGGTCAGAATCTCGAGATCAAGGACATTGGTGTGTTCACTGATGGTTACGCTGTAACCAAATTCAAGAACCTCACCAGTACAGGTGCCAGCGGATCGGATCCTAATTATATGGACACCGACTTCCCGCTCTTCAGATTGGCTGATATATATCTGATGTATGCCGAGGCAGTCCTCAGGGGCGGTGGCGGTGGAAGTTCCGCAAAGGCTCTTGAACTCGTTAACGCACTTCGTGAAAGGGCATACGGTGACCAGTTTGGAGACATTACTGCAGATCAGCTGAACCTTGATTATATCATTGATGAAAGAGGCCGTGAACTATACTGGGAATGCCAGCGCAGAACCGACCTTATCCGCTTTGGCAGGTTCTCGTCAGGTACTTATGTATGGCCGTGGAAAGGCGCCGATAAAAATGGCGTTGCTGTACCCGCAACATATAACCTGTTCCCGATACCATCATCCGATGTTTCTGCAAATCCAAACCTTAAACAAAATCCCGGATATTAATAAGTTAAAACCCAGATACTATGAAAAAAATATCAATATTTATCCTGGTTATTGGTCTGGTTAGTTTCCTTTCCTGCAAAAAGGATGAGACCAAAGCCACGCTTGCCTCTCCCCCGACACCCTCGGTTCTAAGCCTTACGGGAGGGGCTCAGATTGTTCTTAAAAAGACCGACTCTGCAGTTATGATTCCTTATAACTGGACAGCTTCCAGTTTCGGGCAAACACTCGTAACTACATATACCGTCCAGATGGACAGGGCAGGCAATAATTTTAAGGATGCCATTAATGTTGGTCTCGTAAATAATGCTTTGACTTTATCGGTTTTAACCTATGATCTGAACATGAAGATCCTGCCAATGGAGTTCGACCCTGCAAATCCCGAGCCAATCAACATGGAATTCAGAGTTATGACTACTATCAACCAGTATGTAACCCCGGTCTATTCACCGACGGTACCGCAAACAATCACTCCTTACTTTGTGAAAATAGTGTACCCGATATTATTTGTTCCGGGCAGTTACCAGGGATGGAACCCTGCTGATTCGAGTACAACTATTGCTTCGAAGAAATCCGACGGCAAGTACGAAGGGTATATCTGGTTCAAGGATGACAACAGCAAATATAAATACTGCCAGGGTAACAGTTGGACCAATAACTGGGGCGATGACGGGCAGGATGGTACACTGAACAAGGGCGGAGCTGACATTCAGGCCGGTCTCAAGGGGTATTACAAACTCAATGTCGACCTTCCAAACCTTACTCATAAGTTCCTCCTGACCACCTGGGCTGTAATTGGAGATGCCACACCAGGCGGCTGGGATACAGATTCACCGATGACTTATGATGAAGTTGCCAAAACCTGGTCTGTTACACTCAGCCTCACTGCTGCCAAAATCAAATTCCGCGCGAATGCTGGCTGGGATTTGAACTATGGTGATGATGGTTCAAATACAGGTACTCTGAAAGAGGCCGGTCTTGACATTTCTGTACCCTCGGCCGGAACCTACACCATTATTATGGACCTCAGCAAACCGGTCTATAAATACAAACTGACTAAGAACTAAGTCGGTTCTTTACAATAAAAAAGAGGCTGTTCAATCCGAACAGCCTCTTTTTTATTACCTTGATTATTTCGATGATGGCTTCATTAAAAATTCAAGCGGGATGTTTAAGCGCTTTGCCCAGGCTTTTTCGGAATGATCCTCACCAGGGAAGTACCTGGTCATCCAGTTTGAAGAAGAATATCCTTTTGTCTTCATAATAGCATCAGCATCTGACTGGAAAGGCTTGTACAAACTGTCGAGGGTCTTGTCGCCATAATCAAAATAAATCTTGTGGAAGGCCGGATCGGGGAGGTGAGCCTCAAGATAATCCAATAAGGCATCCGGTAAAGGATTGTTTTGAACAGTATAGATTCCGGTCCAGTGAGTAGAAAGGCAGGCAGCACCTCCGAAAACAGCAGGATATTCGCAAATTGCGTACATGCTGATCAGTCCACCCATACTTGAACCGGCAATAAAGGTGTTGCTCCTGTCGGGCAGGGTGGAGAAAGCACTGTCAATATATGGCTTTACTTCTTTAACCAGGAATTTCAGGTAAAGATCCGATATAACTTTTGACGCAAACACTGCCTGGTTGTCTGTCCTGACAACTGAATAAATCGACTGCTGTTGCTCTTTGCTCATCGACTCAAAGGCTTTTTCAGGAAAATACTCACAATGCCTGAGTTTCCCTCCATTCCAAACGCCTACAACGATGCAGGGACGTATCTTCCTTTTCTTTATCAGAGCCGAAACAGTTTCATCTATACCCCATTCCTGGTGATTCCAGGTTAAAGCAGTGTCGAAAAGCATCTGCCCGTCGTGCATGTAAAGCACAGCATACTTTTTTGAGGGTGTATAACCGTCGGGAAGCCACACATCAACAACCCTGGCTTCTACGTACTGAGATCTGAAGTTTTCAATTCTGACCAGTTTGCCTGAGGCCAGGTTAACCTTCTGGGCTTGTGTCGCAGCCGATAAACTCAGAATTAAAGCCAGTAACGCGATTTTTTTCATGATTCAGTTTTTGGTTAATTCTTCTGTTGCGTGGCCGGAGCCTGCAATATGACAGCCGTGAAAGGTTCCAGGGAAATAACCGGTCCGTTGAAAATTTTACCGCTTAACAGGTCCTTGCAGTTTTTACAACCCGGCAGGGAAAAGCTCTGAACGCCTGAGGCTGTATTTATTAATACAGTTATTTCAACCTTTTCATTATATCTTCTGAATCCGAGCTTCTGGCCCTCGGTCACAAGGAATTCAAATTTTCCATTGTTTAGCACAGGGTTGGCTCTTCTGATCCTGATAAGCAATTTATAGAGATCGAATTGCTGCTGATTGAAGCCGACAGAGTCATATTCTTTCTTTCCCGGCTGGTAGTTATTCCTTGTTTCAGGCTGAAAACTGAATTCCTTCCACCATAAAGGTTTGCGGCAGTCGGGATCATCCTCACCCCACATACCCATCTCTTCCCCGTTCCATATCTGGGGAGCCCCGACAGTTGTAAACAGCCACACCAGGTATAGTTTAAGCCGGCGGTAAGTATCTGCATCCGGTCTCCCGGTCCGGTATGCCGAATCATCACGGGGCAGAGCTTTGAATTTATATTTGTTGGTATTGTAAAAATCGGTGAGAAGCCTCGGGGCATCATGGGATGATGAAACATTCATCATTGCAAAACGTGTCTCGGGCCTCAGACGGTTCCACTGCAGTTCAATGCTGTCGCGGAATTGCCTGGCATCAATGGGGAATTTAGTCTTTGCAAAGAAGTATCTTGCAGGCCTGTAAACCTGGTAGAACATGACTGCATCAAACACATCACCCCTCGTATACGGCACCGGATCCATGAGAACGTCGGGCCATTGTTCCCACCATATTTCCCCGATAAGGTAGGCGTCGGGCTGGATTGACCTTACAAATTTCCTCCAGTCGCGCCAGAATATCATCCCTGTCTGGTCGGCCACATCCATTCTGAAACCGTCAATTCCTTTCTTGTTATCTCCATCAGGAGCCAGCCAGCGCTTTGTGACTGCAAAAATATGCTGCTTCGCACCGGGGTTGATATCCCCTTCATAAGGATGCCCGTTCTCCCTTTTTCCTGTTACATTTACCTTTTTTATCTCCGGCAGGCTCTCAATGCCAACCCATCCGCGGTATTTGAACTCATTCTCAGGGGTATAAGGGTCGTCGAAGGAAATGATGTCATACCAGTCTTTATAAGCCGAAGCCGACTGATGTTTGAGGATGTCCTGCCATGCCCAGAACATTACCCCGGTGTGGTTCCAGGAGTAATCCAATATTACCCTGATACCCCTTTTATGTGCCTCCTCAATAAGTTTCAGAAATAATTTGTCGGCGGATGTCCATTTCCAGGTTGCCGGGTCAGCGGGGTTTTCAAGTGCGATCATGCGTTTATCTCCTACGGGATCCGGACCGAAATTAACATCGATATGATGATAACTGCGGGCATCGTATTTATGAAGCGAGGGGGCGTCATTCAAAGGGTTTATAAAGAGAGCATTGATCCCTAAATCTTTGAGGTAATCGAGTTTATTCAACACGCCCTGGAGGTCGCCTCCGAACCTGCGGTACTGCAGGTTGTCCATAAAGGGCTTGCCTGTTGCCTTTGCCCAGTCCTCCTGCTCAAACCAGTTGAATGTCCAGGGTGTTACCGACCAGTTTCTGGGCGCGATCTGGTGAAGGGGAGGGATATTGATGTCTTCCATCCCGGGGTCATTTTTTTGATCCCCATTGCTGAAACGTTCAACGAAGATCTGGTACCATACGGCCGACGCAGCCCAGGACGGGGGCTGGTCTAAAGGAGTTTTGGTATTCTGGGAAAAGACAGAAGCCTGGCAAAGCAGGAACAGGATGAATAGTTTCTTTCTCATATTAGTTGTCTTCTGATTTGGGTTTGAACGTGGCTTGCCGAAGGATAGTCCTCCCCAGAGGGACAAGGGTAACCGCTTCATTTTTCCCTGACGTTGGATTATATAAAAGAGTTGAGAACTCGGGCTTGCCGGTTCGGGTTTGCCTGATCTTTTCCCCTGCGTATTCGAATACAGTCCTGTTTGCCGGCCTGTAATGCATGTCCCTGAAGCCTTTTAAAGGAAACGTCTTTGTCTGAAGCCCGATGCTTTCAACCGGACGGGCCAGCATAAGAGCTCCGTGTGTGAAGTAATATTCCCCGTTCAGGTCTTGCCTGCGTTCTGGCTGGGGATTAAACTGAATGCTAACCGAATGTTCACCTTTCCAATGGCGCTTTATTACGATATATCCTTTCTCTTCTGTATATTCCTCGCTTACAGTGATCTGTTTGGCCCAGGCAGGTCGCCTGATCTTCAACTCAAAATCAGTGTCAAAAGTGCTCACCGTGAATACCAGGGTATTGTCATAAGGATAGGATGTTTGCTCTTCGATATTAACTCTTTTACCTTTAAACGTGGTTTCAACCTGACAAGGCCCCAGCAACACTGCGATCAGCCCTTCATCATTCTTCATCCACATGTTCTGAACAAAGTAAGGGGCAATACGGCCGGCATTCGGAACACAGCAAACCGCCACATCCTGGTGTACCGGTGAATATTTGTAACGGGTCTGGGTTTTAATGGTCGTGTCCCCGTTAAGCCCTCCGCACATTGACCAGGAGTTGTCGGTCTTCAGGTATGCAATGGAACTCTCAAAGGGATTTCTTGCACCCTGGGCGGCATTGAAGAAGATATTCTCGCAATATTCACCAAAATCAGCATCGCCTGTTTTGGCAAGAAGTGAAGCATAGCTGTTCATTAGTTCATGAAGCGAGCAATATTCGTATCCTTTCGAGGTGGCGTCGGCCTTTTTCCCTCCAACCCACTCATCGCCTGAAGGGCCGCCCGATGGATTGGATTCCAGGCTGATCTTGTAGAGGAAATTTTTCAAGGCTTTTGTCAGCATTGGGTTCCCTGAAGCGTAACAGGCTGAGGCAACGGAACGAAGGTGTTCATAGGTATGAGCTCCATGGCCTTTGAGAAGAAGGGATGTATCGCAAAGCTTCTTATATTGGGCGTCTTCGTTTAGGGTCTGCTCAGAGAAATCCTGGTAAAGAAAAGTACAGTAATCCCTGTATTCTTCCTTGCCGGTGATCCTCCATAGTTCTTCGAGGACATCGGTAAAGGCGAGCCCGTGGGTTATGCCACCGGCATCAGGGTTGACCGAAAAGAAGGGATGTGAGTTATTTGCAGGATAGGCCCTCATCACATTCTTCACAGCTGTTTCAACCGATTTCAGGATCGTGAAATTCCTCGTGAATTCATACCAGGCCAGCATTCCCCTGAGCAGGGTGGCTTTTGACCATAATTCGCCGTTCTCGTTGTCAAATTTATACCGCAGTTCTTTTTTATAAATACCCAGGTATCCATCGGTATCCTGGGTCATAAGGATATATTGTATATAATCGGCCGCTCGCTTGAGATGTTCCTTATCACCGGTAAGTATAGCCGAACGTATGTACCCGTCGCGCCAGTTGCTTTGGGTCTCACTGTTCCACCAGAGGAACTGTTCCTGGAGTTCGCCGTTCTCAGTTATCGCTCCCACGTCCTTTGCCTTGTCGTGTTTACCGCGACGGTTCTTCCCGTAAATGTCATCCGCCAGTATAAGATCAGGTACCAGTGAATCGAGATGGCCGGTAAACCCGTGCAGATTTTCGGTGATCTGCTCTTTGATCCAGCCAAGGGGTACGACTTCGAAAACAGGCAAGACCTGAAAAGTCTCCCTGATACTTTTTGTCTTTTGAAAAGGATTGTTATCCTGTGCGTTCGATTGAATGGCAGTTATCATAATCAAACTCAAGGCCCATGCAAGCACGGATGCCCGTAAAGAATATGTTTTCATAATTTTAAGGCCGGTAAAACGGATTTCGCCTGGCCTGATTACTGTTTAGTATACACTTTATACTCCCAGGGTTTCAGTTTCATAACAAGGTCTTTGGCGGTGTTCAGATTTTCACTGCCAAAAAGAGATTTCCAGGTGTCGGCGGGCAGGCCTTCAGGGAATTTCACCTTGCATGGTGCCGAAGAGAGATTGAGGATTACCAGGACTTTATTCCCGTCTTTTTCCCTCATGAATGAGTAAACGACTTTCTCGTTATCGTTCCTGATCTTGACGAGCGGGCCGCCGGCAGCTCCATTCTGCAGGGCTTTGTTCGTTTTCTTAAGATTACAGAGAGCAGTGTAGAACCCTTCGAGCGGATAATTTCCCCAGGGTACGGTATCCTTGTCAAAGAAACGCAGCCTGCGCTTCATTTCTGATTCCTGCCCGGTGTAGATGAGGGGGAAACCCGGGAATGTGAAACAGAATACTGCAAAGGTCTGAGCGGCGGGACCAAGTCTTTCATATTCGGTGCCGTTCCAGGAATTTTCATCGTGATTCGAAGTGAACCTCATCCGGTAAGCATCGGGAGAATATTTTTTTGTTTCGCCTGCATAGTTTGAATCAATCTTGTCGGCTGTTTTTTTCCCTGCCGCGATGTCATTGGCGAGTTTGTACAAATCCCATGAATAGGTCGCATCAAAAGCGGAATCGTGCATTTCCGGTGTTTCCCATTCGGCGAGCATAAAGATGGGTTTTATGGCTTTGACCTGGGGGACGGCTTCGTTCCAGAAGTTCACAGGAACCATGCCGGCCACATCACAACGGTAACCGTCGATATTGGCTTCTTTTACCCAATAGCAAAGTGCATCGGTCATGTACTTCCTCAGGTCCTTATTGGAATAATCCAGGCCTGCAACATCAGACCAGTCGGCGACAGGTGGGATGATCTTTCCGGTTGAGTCTTTTTTATACCAGTCGGGATGCTGGGTCACCAGTGCATTGTCCCAGGAAGTATGGTTGGCAACCCAGTCGACAATTACGTACATTCCCAGTTCATGAGCTTTGGAAACAAGCTCTTTCAGATCGCTGATGTTACCGTATTCAGGGTTGACTGCCAGGTAATCCTTTACTGCATAGTAGCTGCCCAGTTTTCCTTTGCGGTTCTTTTCACCGATAGGATTAATTGGCATCAGCCAGAGTATATCAACGCCCATCTTTTTCAGGCGGGGAAGATGTTGCTGGAGAGCTTTGAAGGTACCTTCGGGGGTGTATTGCCTCACATTCACCTCATAAATAGTGGCGTTGCGGCTCCAATCGGGATGCACCACTTTCCCGCCAACTGCTTTCGGTTCGGTTTTAGGTTTGCATGCACTCATAATCACAAGAATTGCAGCAATGAAAATTAATGTTCTCTTCATAACCGTGTTAATTTGTTAAAAGTTCAAATGAATTACCGTTTAATGAAATAGTTACCTTACCCTTCTCAAGTGTGAACTGGTTACCAAATGTTGATATGAAGGCTAGTTTGATATAGCGTTCAGGGATGTCAAATTCAATCTTTTTCTGATTCTGGTCTTTATTGAATATAACGATGACCGCTTTATCGAAGTAAGAACGCATGTATACAAACACCTTATCATTGACTTTCAGTGTGGTAAAATCGCCATAGATCAACGGCATGCTTGTACGGCGAAGATTTGCAAGTTTTGACGTAATTCCCAGCAGGTGTTTTTCGCTGGCATTCAGGCTGTCGAACTTCATCATCCTCCGGTTGTCGGGATCACCGGCCCCGGGCATTCCATATTCGTCCCCATAATAGATCACGGGGATTCCCGGGATGGTCATGTTGAATGCCATGAGTGATGCCAGTCTCCTGTATCCGATGGTGTCCTTTACTTCTATGTCACGCTTCCATCCGGCTTCACCTGCATCCTCCGAAAAGCTCAGGGAGTTGCTGGCATAAGAGATGAACCTTGGCATATCCTGGTTCCCTGTGATATTTCCCATGAGGTTGTGTTCTCCGTAATAGCTAAACGACTGCTGGAGTGAAAAATTCAGGTCGCGAAAGGACGCATTGTCAGTAGCAAAGGCAGCCCTGGCATCCCAATAGAGGTTAAATTCGAACTGGGCATCGAGCATACCGGGATTGATATAACTCTTTACAAGTTCACGACTTCCAAAGGTTTCGCCGATCTGGTATACCTTCCTTCCCTGGGGTATCACGACCTGTTGAGTAAGTTTTTTATTCAGCATCCTCCAGTAGTTTTCAGGTACATGTTTGGCAGCATCATGCCTGAAGCCGTCAATATTATATTCCCTGATCCAGAATGCTGCAGAATCGGAAACCATTTGGGCCACTTCAGGTTTCTGAAGGTCGAACGTTGGGAGGAAGATATCGAACCATGTTGTAAGCCTGTTTTCGTCGAACATCCTTATGTTTTTTCTTTTTCCCGGAAGGTCGAGCTGGGTGATCCAGTCGGGATGTGCTTTGAACACAGGATAATTCTCATGGGCATGATGTGAAACAAAGTCGAGGATGACATTCAGTCCCTGAGAGTGGGCATCGTTTACAAGCTTGTGCAGTTCATCAGGGGTTCCGAACCTGGTATCGATGGTGGTCAGGGTTATCGGCCAGTACCCGTGATAGCCTGAAAATTTTCTATGGGGTGCAGGGAACTCCACATACCCTTCCCTGGGATTCTGTGTCACAGGGGAGATCCACAGGGTGTTTACACCAAGCTTTGAGAAGTACCCCTTGTCAATTTCCTTTGTGATCCCGCTGAGATCGCCTCCCATATAATTGACTTTTGGATCGATATCCTTATCAGCAATGGGGGCGTTGTTTTCTTTGCTGCCATCGCTGAAGCGGTCAACCATCATGAAATATAATATCATTGTTTCCTGGTCGGTGCGCTTCAGTTTTGCAGCCTCGGTAATTACTTTCCCGTCTTCGAGCGGGATCAGTATCTCATTAGAGATACCTGTTTTATTTACAGCCCAGGCCCTTACAAAGCTGCGGTCGAAAGAAGATGCTGATTTAGGAACGCTGATATGAATGCCGTTGCTGTCGGCCTTCCAGAACCTGCTGTCGAGCATATGATTATCCCAGAGTACAAAGATCGTGTCGGCATTATTCTTTATACCAAGACTGAGTTTACGTCCATCGGCTTCCTTTGTATACAACAAGGGGAGACCTTGCTGATTGAGGTTTCCAAGCGTCAGCAGGGAGTTAAAACCGCCCGAGTTATTTGAAACCGAATCGGTATTGTTGCGGTCACTCATCCACTTTCCGTCACAAACAATTTTATACTGATATTTTCCAGGGAAAAGATGCAGGTCGATGTACCATTTCCCTTCTTTCATGAACATGGGTCCGCCTGAAGCATTCCAGTCGTTCATCTGTCCGGCGATCTGAACCCTTTTATACTTCTTGTTACCCGGATCAAAACCGAAGCGGTAATGTATCTTTTGTGAACGTTCGAGCAGCAGGGAATAAGAGAATCCCCCTGACCATATTGTCATGATGCTGAGCCGTGGAAAATTCTGGTTCTGCGGGTGAATGACCATCCGCAATGAATCAGGTGAAATCAAAGCCTGTAAGGACTTGTCGACGAAAAACGAGTCTATTTTGTTGGGATACAGCAGGTAGTCGCTGAGTTCAAGCACTGTTGAGTCGGTGGTGTTCACAACAACAGGGGCTGAAAGCTTTAGCATCTGGGGGTCTTTTGAAACGGGGATATCGCTTCCTTTGCTGCAGGAAAACAGCAATACGGCAAAGCCCATAAAGTACAAGTAACTGTTTAAATGTTTCATGAATTCAGCATTTTATTGTTAGAAATATGGCTTTAATCAATGATTGTAAAAATTCTGCTGGTGTGGTAACCCCCGACCTCAAGTGTGCAGAGGTAGTTTCCTGCCTTAAGGTTTCCCTTGCTGAACCTGATGCTTCCGGAGGTCACGGAAACGGTCCCGCTGAAGATTGATTCAAGCAGTCTTCCTGAGAAATCGCAAAGATCGAGATGAACTGTTGAACCGGCAGGGGCAGTGAAGATAATATCGGTATTTCCCCTGAAAGGGTTTGGCCTGTTTGGTTCAAGGCGGATGATATTGTCGTCGGGGATCTCACTCATCCCCAAGGAATAAGGAAAAAACTGCATCAAAGGGATCCTCAGGTGTTCTCTCCAGTTACCCCAGGAGTGTCCCTCATGGATCTCACGGAAGCTGTAGGAATACCCTTTAGCCTGCAGGATGTCGCGAAGGTTGTGCACCATTGGGATCAGTTGCGGGATATCGTATGTGCCGATGTCGATATAGAAACTGAGGTTTAGTTTTGGCCCGTTCTGAAGAGCGTCGCTTATTGCAGGGATGACGTCGCTCGACTGGGCTGCAATCTTCCCGAAGCAACCGGGCTTTTTAACTCCCAGGTAGAGGGCAATATTCCCCCCGTCGGAGGCGCCCAGGGTGGCCCGTTTAGCAGGGTCTTTGCTGATCTTATATCTCTGGTCGAAAAAGGGCATCAATTCTGTTGTAATGAATGATGTGAACAGGTCAATCTTTGTCCCGGCGTACTCGGGTTGCCGGTCGACGGGGGGTACGAAGATCCCGACCACAGGGTTCATTATTTTGTTTGCGATAAGGTAATCCAGAACGTTTCTCGCGGTGGCCAGGCTGATGTACTCAGGCCCGTCGTGGAAGAGGATCACAGGGTACTCCATTCCGGGCAGGGGGTATGAAGGAGGTAGATAGATCAATACCTGCCTTGTATTGTTGAATAGAATGCTGTGAAATGTAGTGTCTTTGATTGTCCCGTGAGGGATTTCAGGGTAATACAGGACTTCGGGTGGAGGGACGTTGCCTCCCATCCTTAGTTCAGAGTTTGGGCCATAGCCACCAATGCAGGTTTTAGGGTTCCTGGGATCGAGAATCCAGTTACTGCCCCCGGTCACCAGTTTATAGTCGAGGCGGGCATCAGCTTCGTATTTTTTAGTAAGGTACCAGAAGGTCGTTCCCTGTATCAGTGTAAAGTTCTCATTGGGGTTCCATTGTGTGGCATCTCCGGCCATCGCTACGGAAGTGGTTGTTCCGGTATATATCAGATGCGCAAGGGTGTCAAACTCAATAAAAGGAAAGGATGGACAGGCTGTGATGAAACTGTCGGCCACGGCCTGTCTTTCAGTAAGAGGAAGGGCATTGATCCTGTCGAGAAATTTCTGAAAAGTCTGGGCTTCAGATCCCAGGCTTGCTGTCAGGAGGAAAAGTATACCAATGGCTTTGTACATTTCTGAGGTTTTAAACAGATTTCTTTTTCTCGCTCACGAACAGCCAGAGGAAAGCTGAAATGGCAAGTGATACACCACTTATGACAAATACCATGCTTTTGTCTGCTGCCTGGTTGATCACACGCCCGATTGCAAGGCTTGCAACAAGCTGGGGAAGTACGACGCTGAGGTTGAAGATGCCCATAAAGAATCCCATCCTGGTTTTGTCGACTTTTTCAGACATGATGGCAAACGGCAGGCTCACGACGGCAGCCCATCCGAGAGTCAGCACGCACATCATTGCATACAGCATGAATGGAGTACTTGCCAGGAAAACTATCCCGAAATATCCTGCGCTCATACTGGCCACCATCAGGGCCTGGGTTTTTACCCGGCCTGCCTTTTTGCTCATCGGGGCAAGCAGAAATGCAGGCCAAATAGCGCCTACTGCGTTCAGGATAAAAAACGACCAGCCTATCATCTGTCCCAGATGGGCGTTGCGGTCGGCGGCCGGGACGTTCTGCATTGAAGGCATTTTCTGTTCCAGGTAAGCGAAAATATACACAAACATGGTTTGTATGCCCAGCCATGAAAAGCTGTGAGCAACATACAGTTTGAAAAGCTCTCCCCACTGGGTTTTAGTCTTCACGGCATTGCCTTTATCGTCTTCCGATGCTTTAAGTTCCCGGGGCTCCTCGATGAAGATCAGCGGCCCTATAGAGAAAAGGAACACGATGATCACACCGGCATAGATAAGGAAGTAGTTGCTGATAAGGGCTCCCATAAGATAGGCCCCGCTGCCGAAGAGGTTTGAAACACTCTGCATCCAGGTGTATCCTTTGGTACGGGGTTGTCCGTCAGGAGTCACATCGGCAATGATGGCCCGTGTAGGGTTGAAGCTGATGTTGATCGAAAGGTCGAGGGTCAGGGCTACAGTTACAGCTACAGCAAGTATACTGCCGATCCCGAAGAAATCATTAATTTTATCAATGTTGGGAAGGGCGAAGATCATCAGGGCTGCCAGCATCCCTCCGATAATTATAAAAGGCTTACGCCTTCCGCCCCAAAACCAGATCTTGTCGCTGATCAGTCCGACAAGCGGCTGGCCGAGGATACCGGCAATCGGACCGGCGGCCCACACGATACCTATCTGGTCGATTTCGAGGTTGTATTTCGTCCGCAGTATCCAACTCAGAACAGCGATCTGGATCGATAGGGCAAAGCCCATCGCGGTACTTGGAAAGCCGATGAGCAGGTAAAACAGGTTCGAGAGTTTCTTTTGAATCAGGAGCATGCTTTCGGGTTTATTAGATGGATCATGGTTTAAGTTCGATAATCAGGGCTGATTTCGCAGGAACAGTAAGCTTTCCGAGGTCGGTGAACATGTTCCCGCTGATGATCTCCCTGCCTGTCCTGAATTTTTTCAGAACTTCATCGTAGCGATTGGTTTTTATAGTCTGAAGGCTGTCGGCATTGTTCATTACCACCATCACAGTGTTCTTGTCGTCATACCTGAAATAGGTATAGATGCCATCGGAGGGAATGAAATGCAGAAGTTTCCCCGATTGCAGCACATGGCTTGTTTTCCTGTAATTCAGCAGGCTGTGCATAAAGTTGTACATGTCATTCTCAGCAACTGTGCGGCCTGAAGCAGTAAAGGCATCACGGTTGTCGCCAGGCCATCCGCCAGGCACATCACGCCGTATCATCCCATGCCCCTGGTCGGCCCCCGTTGTCAGCAACAGTTCTGTTCCGTAAAAGATCTCGGGGGTGCCCCGGGTCGTCATGATAAAGGCCATGGCCATTTTAAGTTTGCGGATGTCATCCCCCTGTGTATCCAGGAAGCGGTTGACATCATGGTTGTCGGCAAAGGTCACGATGTTCATGGGATCAGGATAAGAGAAGTCCTGGGCAATTATCTCGTAAAGTCTCAAAATGCCGGTATTCCATCCTTCTTTTTCATTGAAGGCCTGGGTAAGGGCATTACGAAGTGGGAAGTCGAACACTGACGGCAGGTTTGAATTAAACCCGTCGAGGTTCTTCGATCCTTTCTGCCAGTAAGCGACTGTTGCCGGATAATCCATCCAGCATTCCCCGACAATGTTGAAGCCAGGATACTCTTCGTTCATTCTTTTTCCCCATTCACTCATCATATCTTTGAAAGGATAAGAATATGTGTCCTGGCGAATACCATCCAGCCCGGCGAATTCCACCCACCATATGCTGTTCTGGATCAGGTAGTTTTTCAGGTATGGATTTCTCTGGTTAAGGTCTGGCATGGTTTTATCAAACCACCCCCTCGAAAACTTTATACTGTCGGCTGCTGCAACATATGGGTCGCTTATGCTGCCGGCCCTGTAGTTGCTCCTTGTGAATTCAGGCCACTGGTTGATCCAGTCATCTGAGGGCAGGTCTTTCATCCACCAGTGTTCGCTGCCGCAATGATTAAAGACCTGGTCCATGATGAGTTTCATTCCTTTGCTGTGCAAGGCCTCTCCAAGCTTAACATAATCTTCGTTTGTGCCGAAACGGGGGTCTGTCTTGTAAAAGTCTGTGGCTGAATACCCGTGATAAGAATATACAGGCTGGTTGTTTTCGACCAAAGGCGTCATCCAGAGCGCAGTTGCACCAAGTTCCTGAAGATAATCAAGGTGATCGGCAATACCTTTGATATCACCACCATGCCTGCTGTCGGGTTTTGAACGCTCCGTGCCCTGATGCATCCGCCTTACACTATCATTGGATAAATCACCATTGGCGAAACGGTCGGGCATGATCAGGTAGATCACGTCGGAACTGTTGAAGCCTTTTCGCTGGGATGAACCGGGTTTTCTGGCTTTCAGCTCGTAATTCACTGTGGCCGCAAGTACATCTTTCTCCTTAAATTCAAGGGTGTAAAAACCAGGTTGGACAGCCGGACTCAACGTAAGGTCGAGGAACAGGTAATCAGGATTTTTAACCTTGTGGATGGCTGAAATCGCTATTCCTGTCTTATTTGCCGCTGCAAGGGAAACGCTGCATCCGGCAATATCTTTGCCATGGACCAATAGCTGAAGGTTCGGATTTTTAAAGCCGGTCCACCAGAACGGAGGCTCGACCCGCTCTATCCTTGACTGCTGGGAAAGAAGGCAGGCAGGCAGCAGTAAGAACAGTATAACAATGAGGCGGTTCATTTTACTTTGGTTTACTTGTTGTTTTTTTTGTGCGTCCGAACAAAACGGTCAGATCGGCAAGGGCCCCGGCCAGTTCATCGGGGAAATCACCTTCCTTAGCTCTCCACTTCCAATTGCCTCCGACTGTTCCCGGCAGGTTCATCCTCGTTGAGGAATCGAGTCCGAGAAGATCCTGCATCGGCACAATTGCAGTATTCGCAACCGATGACCACGCAAGCCTTACGAATGACCAGTGGATATCTTTCCCGTCATTATTGATATATGCAAGTACCTGTTTCCTGTCGGCTTCAGATGCTTTTGCGAACCATCCGACCACGGTATCATTATCATGAGTGCCTGAATAAACAATGCAGTTTTTTGTATAATTGTAAGGGATGTAGTCATTTTCCTCCGATGAATCAAAGGCGAATTCGAGGATCTTCATCCCGGGAAGGCCGAAGCTGTCACGAAGGTCCTCCACATCGGGGGTCATGACACCGAGGTCTTCGGCTATGATCGGGAGCTTACCGAATTCTTTCCGGAGTGCGTGGAAGAAGTCCTTGCCCGGGCCGGGGATCCATTCTCCCCTGACAGCTGTTTCCTCCCCGTAAGGTACAGCCCAGTAGGCGGCAAATCCCCTGAAATGGTCAATTCTGATAACATCATACAGGGTCAGGTTGGTGCGAATCCGGTCCATCCACCATTTATAATCATTATTTTTCATCGCATCCCACCTGAACAGCGGGTTTCCCCAGAGCTGACCGGTTTCGCTGAAATAATCGGGAGGCACGCCCCCGACTCTAAGTGGCTGAAGGTTTTCATCGTATTCAAACACATCGGGATTGGCCCATGCATCAGTCGAATCGGGTGAAATATACAGGGGGATATCGCCAATGATAAGAATCTTATGTTTTTTAGCATATTCTTTAACGCTTTGCCACTGCTTTGCAAAGAGGAACTGAAGAAATTTATGGAAGTCGGTCTTCCCTGAGAGCCTGTTTTCTGCGGCTTTTAAAGCATCGTGGTTGCGGGTTCTAAGCTCTTTTGCCCAGTTATACCATGGAAGGTTTCCCGATTCTTCCTTGATGGCCCTGAACAATGCGTAATCGTTAATCCATGCAGCATGACTCTTCAGGAAGTTGCGGTATGCAAGTTTATCCAGATCCGGGGCATGTTCCCCAAAGGCATGAAAAGCTTTGAGAAGTAAAGGCAGCCTTGATTTCTGCACCAGTTCGTATTGCACTTCTCCCTGTGGGAAATGGGGCATTGAGTTCAGATCGTCGTTTGTTAACAGACCGTATTTTACCAGGAGTTCAAGGTTGATCAGATCGGGGTTTCCGGCATGAGCCGAATAACACTGGTATGGGGAATCGCCATACCCGGTGGGGCCCAGGGGAAGAATCTGCCAGTATTGTTGTTTTGCCTTAGTGAGAAAGTCAATAAAATTAAATGCAGCTTTGCCGAGTGTTCCGATCCCGTATTTGCCGGGCAGGGAAGTAGGATGCAGCAGAATGCCGGAGGCACGTTCATTCATCATGGTCTGTATTGTTTAATTGTACACTTGGGTTAATTATCAATTTCATTGGAGACTAGGATAAAGGTGATGACATCTCCCATATATGCCCTGTCTTTGTTTATGTTCTTCCCTTTGTTTATCAGAAGGATATTTTCACTTTTTTCTTTTTTTCTGTATTCCTGAACAAACCCGGTGATGATATTCTCGCTCACGGCATTGTTGTATTCTGAATTAATTAAGCAGAAAGGTGCACCTGAAATTGCCTGAAGGGGTAATGATGGCGGATTTTCGAGTACCAGGGTTTTAAACCAGGAAGAATGCCTTTGCGCACAAATATATGCCATGGTGGCAGCAGGACCTGCAGCAACAAGAGTGATCATTCCGGGCGAAGCGATTCCATTATGGACAAGTGAAGAAACAACATCTGAAATGAGATCATTCTCTCTTTGAACCGATGTATCCCCATCGGGAATATGTAAACGTACAATGGTGAACCCCCTGTTAAGAAGGCAGAGCAGTGCCGGGTTGAAGTTGCTTACCGGGCTGCCAGGTTTCAGGCAATCGGCAAAGACAGCCACCGGAGCGGGTTTGTCAGGCTTTGCCTCATCAATCTTTTTTACCACCGACACCGGGATCTTTCTCCCCTTTAACCCTGTCATAAATAAGATTTGAGCCTTATAGTCTTCACGGGCAAAGCTCTGGATCTTTGATTTCCATAAAATGCCAAGATGCATGGAATGAATTCCGTAGGCATAACAAGTTGGTGGGGTTACACAGCTTGAATAGACAAATTCCAGCCTGTCATTTTCCTTGTCATATGAAAGGCCGCTGATATTGCCTTCCGGCTCAGGGAAGTTGATTTTATTTTCTGCTCCGGATTTTTTGTCAGTGAAGATGTCGGTGATTTCAATAGAAGTACTTAAGTTGTTACTGAGCAGAAGTACCAGGCATTGCAGGTTTACAACGAGGAAATCTTCGATGAAGACGCTGTCACTGCCGCTGGCGACAAGCCTGTAAACAGTTTTTAATGATCCTCCTGACTGGGCACGGATCTCTTTCCTTTCGTGGATATATACTCTCCAGCGGCCGCCCTCCATGATTGCCGTATCCGATTTTTGTTTTATGGGTTCAGGTAGTTTCAAGAATCTGGATGAAAGTTCCTCCTTGATGATAGCCCGCAACGTATTGTACTGGCTGAGCCAATTTTCGGTATAGTCATACTCAGACCGGATGTATTCCCTCACTGACTGTTCATTCAACGGAGGGTTGATAGCTTCAGGATGTCGTGGCTGGAATTTGCAGTCAGTGAGCATAGCAAGCAGAACAATGGCCAGGACCGGGATAAGCTGTTGTTTTTTCAATGCAGACGGTTTTTTGAGCTCTTATCGGCAGTTAAAAGAGGAATATTTTTTTTATAGGAAACGAATGCAATTGTTGTAACTGAAGCGATAGCGAAGCAGATACCTCCTATGAACATAGCGCTCATCGGTTTGCCTGAGAAGAAGATCTCAATCACCTTTCCAAGCAGGCTGGAGGCAATAACCTGTGGTATTACGATAAACAGGTTGAAGATCCCCATCATCACTCCGAGTTTGTCGGGGGGCAGTGCTGGTGTCAGCATGGCATAAGGCATTGAGAGGATGCTTGACCATGCGATCCCGATGCATGTCATCGAAATAAGAAGTCCGTATTTACTGTTCAAAACAGGGATGATGAGAAGTCCGACCGCGCCAATTGCAAGGCATACAGCATGCATCATTTTGGGTCCTGTATATTTTGTGGCTCTGATCAGGACAAACGAGAAAGCGAAGCAAACAGCATTATAGGCGGCAAAGCAGAATCCCGCCCAGGCCCCTGAAGCTTCCATGTCAACAGTGCCTTCGGTGGCATGGAATACATTCGCGGCAATGGCCGGTGAGAAGTACACCCATAGGCAGAACATTCCAATCCAGGTGAAAAACTGAACCAATCCGAGTTCCCACATGCGTCTTGGAAGATGTCCGATAAGCCTTACGATCTCTCCCAGTCCCAGTGTCCAGTCGAACTTTTGTGAGCGTATGGAGGCAAGTTCCTTTTCGTCGGGCGGGATCTCTTTTGTTGAGAATACTGTCCACAACACGGCGCCAATAAAAGCAATGGCGCCAATATAAAACGAGAGGGTTACTGAAGTGGGGATATGTCCCTGTCCGGCAGTGTCCCGGGTTATCCCGAACCAGTTTGTCATCATCCAGGGAAGAGCCGATGCTATTGTTCCTCCAAGCCCGATGAAGAGTGATTGAATTGCAAAACCCTGGGAGTTCTGTTCTTCGGGCAGGTTATCAGCTACCATCGCCCTGAAAGGCTGCATACTGGCGTTGATAGTGCCGTCGAGAACCCAGAGCAGGCCAGCTGCAACCCAGAAGGTAGGCGAGTTCGGCATAAAGATCAGGGCAAGGGAGGCCAGGATGGCCCCGACCAGGATGTACGGCCGCCGGCGGCCAAGTCTTGTCCAGGTGCGGTCACTTGCCTGACCGATCAGGGGCTGAATGATCACACCCGTTACTGGTGCTGCAAGCCAAAGCAAGGCAATCTGGCCGGGTTGTGCACCCAGGTATGAATAGATTGAGCTCATATTTGCCATTTGCAGGCCCCATCCGAATTGAATACCCAGGAAGCCGAAACTCATGTTCCAGATCTGCCAGAAACTCAAAGCAGGTTTTTTTATCATTTTTTATTAGGGATTAGGGATTAGGGATTGGGGATTAGGGGTTAGGGTTTGTTGAAGGAATGCGTTCAAAGACCTGGACTGTGCGGTTAACGTTATAAATTTTTAATGTATGCGAGTTGTCCCCAGGATTGAAGATGCTTGTGTGGACAGCCGATTCATCAATACGTCCGTGGCCTCCGAAAGCAAGGGAATCGGAGTTCAGGATCAGCTTGTAGTCTCCGGGCACTGGTATCCTGAAAGCATAATCCGGGATGGAGTTGCCGGTATGGAAATTGAATACGAAAAGAAGCCCGGATTTTTCGAAAATGACAGTTTTATTTGACTGGTCCATCCATACCTGGTTCCCGAAATTTGTTTCGAGGAGGTGGTATGCTTTTGAAAGCCTGATCATTTCCTTATCGAATTCGCCCAGGAAGCGGTACTTCAATTTCGGGTTTTGTACGAGAGACCATTGCCGGCGGGCATATTGGTGACTCCAGTTATTGCCCTCCCGGGGGAAGTCAATCCAGTCGGGATGCCCGAATTCATTGCCCATAAAATTCAGGTATGCCTGTCCGCCTAAAGCAAGTGTAAACAGGCGGATCATTTTATGAAGGGATATCCCGCGGTCGATGATATGGCTTTCCTCTTCCATGCTCATCTTGAAATAGATTTCGCTTTGCATCAGCCTGAAAGCAATAGTCTGGTCTCCTACGAGTGCCTGGTCATGTGATTCGCAATATGCTATTGTTTTCACATCAGGGAGGCGGTCGTTCATGACCCTCCAGAGTTCGTCAACATCCCAGTCCTCGTCCTGCTTTTCCTTCAGAAGCTTGATCCAGTAATCGGGCAGTGCCATTCCAAGGCGGAAATCGAAGCCAATACCGCCATCTTTGATCGGACGGCAGAGCCCCGGCATTCCGGTAACATCTTCGGCTATAGTGAGGGCCGAGGCTTTGACCTGGTGAGCGAGGGTGTTTGCAAGCTGGAGGTAAGTAATTGCATCCCATTCGACACCATCTTTAAAATACCCGTCACGGTCCCAGATCTCGCGGTACCCATGATCGAAATACATCATCGAGGTGACACCGTCGAAACGGAATCCGTCGAAATGAAATTCTTTCAGCCAGTATTTGACATTTGAAAGAAGGAATTGCTGAACTTCCGGTTTTCCGTAATCGAAGCACTTGGAGTCCCAGTGGGGGTGGTTTCCCCTTGGGCCTGCATGAAAATACTGGTGATCGCTTCCGTCGAACATGTTCAGTCCTTCGTTGGTGTTTTTGGCGGCATGCGAATGAACCAGGTCCATGATAACAGCGATGTCCTGCTCATGGGCTTTTTTAATGAGGTACTTCAGCTCTTCCGGTGTGCCGAAACGGCTTGAGACAGCAAAATAATTGGTGACATGGTAGCCGAAAGATCCATAATACGGGTGTTCAGCGACGGCCATTAGCTGGATTACATTATACCCGGCATTCTTGATATACGGGATAAGGTCATCCGCAAACTCAGAAAAACTGCCAATCCCTTCACGTTCCTGTGACATCCCGGGATGACATTCGTATATGAACAGTTCTTGCAGGCGGCGGAGGTCGAATTTGTCATTTTCCCAGTCGAAAGGTACAGGAGGGTTCCATATCTGACCCGTAAAATCTTTGGTTTCGGGATTCTGTACGACCCTGGTGATATAAGCCGGCAGCCGTTCATGCCAGCCCTGGTCGGAATGGACCATGACCTTGATCTTGCCAAGGTGGATGAAGCGATCGCCGTATTCATCATCGGGGAGGAAAATTTCCCAGATACCGTTTTTGTCGCGGTTCAGACGGTGAGAATACCGCTGCCAGTTGTTGAAATCCCCGAAAATGTAAAGGTCCTGGGCGTGCGGCGCCCATTCCCTGTAAGACCATCTTTTGAGTTTGCGGTCATGATGTATCCCCAGGAAAGTATAGGCATCTGCGAATTTAGACAGGGATTTCCATTCCTCTTTAATGCCGTCAAGAGTGTTTTTGTACCTGAAATACCGGTCGTTTATTTCGGCCGTGACGGGCTCAAGCCAGGCGTCGTTTTTGATCAGTTTCATCATCAGTGGTTTGCCAGCTTCCATGGGTCATGGGAATATTAGTGTTCATCGTATACAAATGTAAAAAAAGAATAAAGCAAAGCTGAAAAAAATTACAGAATAAAGTTTCATATCTTTGAATGATCAATCGCAGCTTTATGACTCAGCCGGAAGTTCCGGAAACCAGGTTCAGATTCCAGTGGAAACAGATCCTGTTTATCTCCCTGCTTGCAACAGGCCTTTTTGCAGGAGGTCATTTTTATTACATGCATCAGAAGGATGATATTTTAAATATACACAAGGAGTTGCTTTCGGCGGTTGCCAGTTTTAAGGTTAATGAGATCGAAAAGTGGATTGATGAGCGGAAGGCCGAGTGTTCGTACCTTGCGGGAAGCGAGAGATTTAGTTCGAATTTCGGGACGCTGCTGAAGAAGCCTTCAGATCCGGCCAGCAAGGCGACAATGGCGGGTTGGCTTGACCCGATCAGGAAGAATCATGAGTATAACAACATTGTGTTGTATAATGACAGGGGTAAAATAATATATATCCTGCTCGAAAAGACCCCGGGGCCATGGGTTTCTGACCTGAGCCAGGCAGAAACCATTGTCCTGAATACAGGAGAGATACATCTCTCGGAGATGATTAAACAGGGAAATGAAAAACCATATCTCACTACTTCTATTGCACTTAAGGACAAAGGGGTGCTGCTTGGTTATGCCAGGTTCTTTATAGATCCCCTGAAGAACCTTTTTCCCGCTCTTGCTGCCTGGCCGGTTAAACGGACTACCGCTGAGAACATTCTTCTGCATCATGACGCGTCAGCGACCTATTATCTCTCGGGAAGCATACTGAAGCCTGATACTGTAATCGCTTTTACAAGGCCTTCTTCAATGGATGAGGTCAGTCAGACTGTCCCGCTCAAGGGTTCGCTGATCCTCTATGATGCCAAAGATTACAGGGGATTCCCGGTAATGGCGGAGATTCGTCATATCTCCGGAACCAACTGGTGGCTGTTATGCAAGATCGATAAAAGTGAGCTCATTGCGCCTCTTCACAAAGGAGCCTTAAACCTTGTCATTTATATTCTTGTCCTGGTCATTCTTCTTGCGACCTCTGCTGCACTGATCTGGAAGAGCCAGCAGCTGCAGTACTACAGGTCTCATTTCAGGTTCAAGCAGAAATCCCAGGTAGATGAAGAGCAGATACGCTATATGAATGCATTGCTCCAGGAGATCAGCGACGCCATTATCACCTTTGATAAGGAAATGATCATCCAGAGCTGGAATAAGGGAGCAGAAAGGATTTATGGCTGGAAGGCCGAAGAAGTGATTGGCAAGTTCGGAGGTGGCTCTTTAAGGGTGGATTTCCCCGGAGCCGGAAGGGCTGGTATTTTCGAAGAACTTAATCGGAATGGAAGCTGGAAAGGTGAACTTGTTCACAAGCGGAAGGATGGAAGCACCGCCTATGTGCTTTCTTCGACCTCCCAGCTGAAGGATGATGCAGGGAATGCGCTCGGGCTTATAACGATCAATAAGGATATTTCGGATGTCATACAGTCGGAGAAGGTCAAGGGAGCCGTATACAGGATTTCAGAGCTTGCTCATTCTGCAAAAGACCTTAGTGATCTCTTTGCAAACATCCATATCGTGATCGGCGATCTCATGGATGCCCGAAATCTTTTCATTGCACTGCTTGAACAGGATGGGGAAACTATCACTTTTCCCTATTTCATCGATGAGAAAGATCCGCCGCCCGCCAGCAGAAAAAGGGGAAACAGCCTTACCGACATTGTACTTCGCACCGGCAGGCATCTTCTTGCCAGGCCTGAAGATATTCAGTATTTCATTGACCGTGGTATCATCGAGATGAAAGGCACTCCGGCTATTGACTGGCTTGGTGTGCCCCTGAAGATCGATAAAGATGTAATTGGTGTAATGGTTACACAGAGTTATAACCCCAAAATAAGGTTCGGTGATCATGAAACGGATGTGCTCATCTTTGTGTCAGAGCAGATCGCTCTTTCGATACAGAGAATGAAGATGCAGCAGGAACTTGTGGTTCAGAAGCAGAAGGCAGAGGTTTCTTCAAAGCTTACTTCCTCTCTTCTGGCGAACATGAACCACGAGCTGAGGACACCAATGAACGGGATACTTGGGTTTGCTGAGATTCTCACTAATGATCTCCTCGATCCGGAGGCAAGAACAAAAGCTGAGAATATCCTTATTTCGGGACGGAGGCTTATGGACACACTTGACGCAATCATGGACCTGTCGCATCTGGAATCCGATAAGCTTACAAGGAAATTCGTGCCGATCTCAATAAAAAAGTCCCTTCTGAAGGTGCTGTCGAATTATGAACCGCTGATCAAAAGAAAGAACCTGAGCCTGAACCTGAATGTACCGGCTTACCTGCAAATCCTGGGCGACGACTACCTGCTGCAGCACCTTTTAAGATGTCTTATCGACAATGCCGTTAAGTATACAGAGAAGGGTAGTATCACCATCGAGGCAGGGGAGTCAGAGGCCAACAGGCCGGGGATGATAGAGATATCGGTGAAAGATACGGGTATTGGTATTTCCAAGGAAAATTTCGACCTGGTCTTCGAAACATTCAGGCAGGTGAGTGAAGGGTACGGAAGAAAGTTTGAGGGATCCGGACTTGGGCTTACGATCAGCAAAAAGATAGTAACCTTGCTTAACGGTGAGATAAAACTCAAAAGTAAGACAGGTGAGGGTTCTGAGTTTATTGTTGTATTGCCATCCGCAGGTCAGGTTTTTTCAGAAATTACCGAACCGGCTGTTAACAAAGTGCAAGAGAAAAAGGGGCTTTCAAGAGAGCTGACATCGATTCCCTCAGTGCTGGTTGTGGAGGATAATCTGGTGAATCTTCAGCTTCTTACTCTGTATATTCAGGACAGTTGCACAGCTTTTTCGGCACTGGACGCAAAAGCAGCAATCGAGAATGCAAGGCAGAAACATTTTGACCTGATCCTGATGGATATCAATCTTGGGCCAGGGCTTGACGGGATACAGGCTATGCTTGAGATTCGCAAGCTTGGTGATTATAAAACGGTTCCCATCGTAGCTCTTACGGGATATGCATCCATTGGCGACAGGGACCGGCTGATCTCTCTTGGCTTTTCAGGTTATCTGCCGAAACCTGTAACGAAGGACGTACTTCTCAACCTCATCGACGAGATGATCAGGGCATGATCATCAACCGAAGGCAGCAATTGCTGCAATCAACAAAATTACAAGAGGTGCGACAATGTAAACGACTTTGGCATCCCTGCGGATGTTGTTGTTCATCTCGCTAATCCCCTGCAGGCATTTTTCATCTCCGGGTTTATAAGCCAGGGCTGCTTTAAACTCTTCCCTGGCCGACCTGAAAAGGTCGATCTTGATAAAGTGAGCTGCTCTTTCGGTATGTTCCCTGAATTTCAGTTCTTCATGGGTCAGGCTGTGATCGTCATACAGATCGTGATGGGCCATAGTATGGTTGTTGGTTGTTGGTTGTTGGTTGTTGGTTGTTGGTTGTTGGTTGTTGGTTTGAATGCTCAAAGGTAAATGATTTTTCAGCCCGGCTGTAATCATCAATGGAATTTATATGACAAACCAACGCCTATGATTTCTTTGAACTGGGTTCGTGGACCGTATGCAGGTTCAGGAGGGTTTGTCTGTATCAGGATATCGTTATCGTAGATCAGCTGGCAGTTTACGATAGCAGCCAGCCATTTGTTAACTTTAAGTGTCAGGAGTACATTCCAGTTTACATCAATGCAACCGAAATCATGAAAATAATCGGAAAACAGTTCAAGGGAAGAGGTGATGTTGATGTTTTTTGCAAGATCCTTGTTAAGGTCTGCTCTCACATACGGGCCCAGTTCTGACCTCAGATGCTTGCCCTTGTCAACACCAAAAGCTCCCTGTTTTGAGAGAGTATCGTTCATCACAAATGTAAAACGGCCGGAACCGGGGGAAACATAGAGTGTGAAAAAATTCGCAGGACGGTAAGTGATGCCGAGACCGGCGACAAGGTAGCCCGGGGACATGAAATCGGAGATCGGCACACTGTCGTTGGGTGAGTTGTATCCCGCGGTAAACTGAGTGCGGAAGTTCACTAGTACGGTAAGGTACCATTTTTTATTCGGGGCGATTTCGTAGCTGTAAGCTGTCGTGAACTCCAGTTTATCGTCGGTTTTGTTGAATTTGGCAGCTTCGGTTTTTCCGAGGAACTGGAACCCATAGGCTGCGTCGAGAAGGTTGGACCATGCATGCTTGTTTTTGGAGTATCTGAGTTTGAGGTTTAGCATCCCGGTAGCCCCGAGAGAATTTGTTCCGCCGGAAGCCCAGTTGGAATAGGCTGCCTGGTTTATAGTAAGGGATCCGAATCCACCTAATTTCCAGTGTTTGGGGGTTGTATCGGCCACTGTCTCAGTTTTGGATTTGTCAAGGCCTGAAGCAACCGTTTTAATATCCTGAGTATATGAGAACCCTGCAACCAGGGCTAAAATTAGGGTAAAAATCAGTTTTTTCATAAGTTAGAATTATTATAAGCAGCAAAAATAACCAAAGAAATCAAATTGTCAAGAACTGCAAGAAAATCTTCGTCTGAGCCTTTATTTTTGTAATTTTGCCTTATCAAATCAAGCCCGATGAAAATTAAGAACTTACTATTATTACTGGCATTTGTAATGCCGGTTGTTATGGCCGGGGCCCAGAGCCGACCCGCAGGCCCAAGTGAAATATCAGTTGGAAAATACTGGGGATTAAGCAAACCCTTGCGTGACCTTCCTGTAATGAGTGCTGCCGACTGGAAAGAGATGGCGAAGAAAGCCAAAAAGGAGCTTAATGAAGGGCTGGAATTTCGCAGTTATCCTTATGCGGCAACAGCTCTGCCAAGAGGTGAAGATGCAGCCTGGCAGAAATTCATGGGGAATGTTCATAACCCTTCAGCCCCTCTGGTAAATTTCGACGGACAATCTTCTCCTTATTATCCTCCCGACTGCAACGGCACAGTTGGCCCGAACCATTTTATGCAAACCATCAACTCGGTTTATGCCATCTACAATAAAGCAGGAGCTCTTGTTGCAGGCCCAACCAATATGAACCTGCTCTTCGGCAATGTACCCGGTGCTACCAGGAACGACGGCGACCCGATCATACTTTACGATGAGCAGGCCGATCGCTGGTTTGCAACAGAATTTTCAATACCGGGTTCCGGAACAAATTACATTTTACTTGCCGTTTCAACCACTAATGACCCCACCGGGACCTGGCACCAGTATTCCTTCCCGGTTGCTTCGATGCCCGATTATCCCAAATTCAGCGTATGGCGCGACGGGTATTATATGGGTGACAATAACGGGGGTAGTACAGATATTTATGTTTTTCAGCGTGATTCCATCCTGGTGGGAGCAACAGCCAAGTCGGTTGGCTTTCATAATACCTGGAGGCCGTCTTCGGTTGATGGGTTCATGTGCGTGCCTCCGATAGACAATGACGGGGCTTTTGCGCCAGCCGGTTCACCGGGATTATACATTGCTTTCAATGATGATGCATTCGGAGGGGGAACAGACCAGTTATGGATATATGAACTGGCGGTTGACTGGAATGTCACAACCAACTCGACCTTCAACAGGGTTCAGCAAATCGATGTGGAACCCTTCAGCAGCAACTTCGGAAATAACTGGGATAATGTAAGCCAGAAAGGCGTTTCCCAGAAAGTAGATGCCATTCCTCAGGTGATCATGAATGTTCCCCAATACAGGAATTTCGGAGCATACCAAACGATAGTATGCTGTCATACAGTCAACCTTGGAACACCACCAAGTAACAATCATGCAGGAATACGTTGGTATGAACTCCGAAAAACAGCGGGTTCCTGGTCCGTAAGGCAGCAAAGCACCTATGCCCCTGATGCTGACAGCAGGTGGATGGGTAGTATCATGCTGAACGGGGCAAGCACCATTGGCCTTGGATACTCTGTGTCAAGTGCCAATATATACCCGTCAATCAGGTACTGCGGACAATCGGCAGTCGCTTACGCAGCCGGCAACGGCACTCTTGATATTGCAGAGGACACGATAATAAACGGACAAAATTCCCAGACAGGTTACAACCGCTGGGGTGATTATTCCCTTCTTTCCGTTGATCCGACTGATGATAATACCTTTTGGTTCACTTCAGAATATATCGGTGCGGGTGGCAGCCGTAAAACCAGGATCGCTTCGTTCAAATACGCACTTCCTCCGTCAGTTGTGACTCTTGACGCAACAAACCAGACAGGGGTCACTGCGACTTTGAACGGTACTGTCAATCCTAACGGAGCTCCTTCAACCGGATATTTTTACTGGGGTACATCGATGATAAACCTTCCAAATTCGACTCCTGTGGATTCTTTGGGATCGGGAACATCCGTAATACCGATTGCAAGTATTATCAGCGGATTAAATCCAGCTACTACATATTATTACCGCGTTGCAGGCACAAATCCTGCCGGTGCAAAATACGGAGCAGTGAAATCCTTCTCTACAATTCAACCTAATCTTTCAGTTTACCCGCCAAACCAGAGCGTTGGCGAAATCCCTGGCGAAACAATCTTTGAGGTTACCAGCAACATTCCCTGGCTTGTTTCAAGCAGTGCTACCTGGTGCGTCCCCACATCCGGCGGGACAGGTAATGATACCATTCATGCCGTCTTTACCGAAAATACCGGCACACAGTCAAGGGTTGCAACCCTCACCGTGAGCGGTATCGGAGTTACCCCGGTGGCAGTTACAGTGACTCAGGCTGGGATTACCCCCCAGCTTATCGTTACACCCGACAACCAGAATGTTATCTCTGATGCAGTGATTACAAACTTTACCGTACTTTGCAATACTTCCTGGACTGCCACTTCCGATGCAGCATGGTGTGCTGTTACACCCTCAGGCATCGGGAACGGCTCTATAACAGCTACTGTTCAGGCCAATACTACAGTTACCCAGAGGATAGCACATATTTCGGTACTTGGCATTGGTGTGGGCCCTGTTGTTGTTACTGTTACCCAGGCAGGGCAGGGACCGAGCCTGCTTGTCACACCTTCGACCCAGAATGTATCTTCGCTTGCAGGGAGCATTAACTACCAGGTTACATCCAATACAAGCTGGACTGCACAGAGCGACAGCGTTTGGTGTACTGTGACTGCTTCGGGAACAGGGGAAGGCACCATTGTAGCCAATTACACTGCAAATGCCGGGAGAATTGCCAGGACCTCGCATATAACAGTTACCGCGGCGGGCCTGATCCCTGTGATTGTGAATCTCTCCCAGGCAAAGTCCACCGCAGGCATCAGTGAAGCCGATGCAGGCAAGGTTAAGATCTATCCCAATCCCAACAAAGGGATCTTCAATATCGCCCCGGCCGACGGTAGTAAAAGCGTGCTTACAATTGAAGTTGAAGATATGAGCGGCAAGTCGATTCTGAAGAAGCAGCTGAAAGGACAGGATGAATACCAGGTCGACCTTTCCTCAGCCCCGGCAGGAACGTACAACATCGTCATCAGATCCGAAACGTATCTTGTTACCAGGAAAATTGTAATACTGCGATAGCGGATGACAGTTCTCAAATCAAGAAAACGCCCCGGGATGAATAATTCCGGGGCGTTTTCTTGTCAAGAATTCAGAATCAACAGAACCATCCTAACGATCAGAGGAATTGTCAAACTCGAATTTGACTTCCTTTTCTTTCTTACTCTTTTCAATGGTACTGAAATTGAATACAACGCCTGCGTAAAACACCGGGGCATCGCGTCTTCTGTATGATTCCTGTACGAGAACAGAAGTGTTGACATTGCTTTTATTGTAGTTTGAATTGAACAGATCGGAAACAGTAAATAGAAACGACAGTTTCTTTTTAAAGAAATCCTGGCGGAATCCCAGGTTGACGACCCAGTTCGGGTATCTCATTCCCTGTGGTGTAAGAACCGATGACCTGTACTGACCGTTCACCTGCAAAATTGTCGATTTTGAGATGCTCACCGATGCATTGACCTTCGCATTCCATGACCAGGCTGCCTTGTTTTTGCTGAACCCGATATTGGAGGCGTCAATCTCATTATAGTACCCTGAGGCGCTGAAATTTACGTTGAATATCTTTGCAAACTGGGCATTCCCGCTGAAGTCAATACCTGCGCTCTGATCATGTGACAGGTTCGCCATCATGGTTACCAGCACCGAGTCGTTCAGGTTATAGGTCACCGTTGTGAAACCATTCAGGCGGTAACGGTAAAAAATGGTGGGGATCAGGTTAACACCTTTTGATTTTACAGCATATCCCAGCTCGAACGAATGTATATCCTCGGGTTTCAGATCAGGGTTTCCAACGAAAAAGTTCCTGGGATCGCGGTATTCAGGAACCGGATTCATGTCTTCGGGACTCGGCCTGTTAACCCTTCGGCTGTAATTCAGCTGCCATTCATTCTTGCCGGAGGCAAGAGACAGATGCAGGGTAGGGTAGACTGCAAAATAAGTCTGGTTTACAACCGACTTCCAGGTGATATAATCCAGTTTGAGTATCGCAAGTTCGGGCCTTACACCAGCCATGAAGGAGAATTTCTTAATAGTATAGGACAACGTCCCGAATACCGCATGAACAGTCTGGTTCCCGATGAAATGATTGGTCAGTGTGGTATCGGTGATCCAGGTTCGTTTTTCAGTATCATAATTCTGAACAAGAAAGTCCTGGTTCGAGATCTCCATATTCCCATCATATCCGGTCTCCAGCGATGCATTTTTCCATAAAGGACAGGTATACGTAACGGCCAGGTTATACTTCTGCTGGATGATGTGGTTGTAGTTGTAGGAAAGCTGGTTAGGGTAAAGCGGCTGGGAATATACAGAGGTGTAGGAATAATTTTCATGTTCGTCGTCATATTGAAAAACAAAATCAACCCTCAGTTTATGCTCGCTTGCCTCGTTAAATGTATGTTCATAAAACGCGTTGGCGCCGAAGCTTGTTTCATAATCGGGACCTTCCTGGTAACGAATAAAATTCTCAGTAGGAACCATTGAATCATTTCTATACTGATTATAAGATGTTGAAAACCTGGTTAAGTCCCTGTAATTGATTGTGGTTGTGACCCCGGCAACATCTTTGTCGCTGATGCTCCAGTCGAATCCCAGTGTGCCCAGGTTCGATACAGGTTTGGCGTATCCTTCGGAATACTGGTAATAATAGTTGCTCTGACCATTTGAAGTGTCAATGCTTTGGGAATACAGGTCACTGGCCCTCCAGCGGTAATCTTTCCTGAAACCATAACTCCCGAAAAGGTTAACCTTGCCTGTATTCAGATTCAGCTGCAAATTCCCTGTATACCTGTCGTGGTTCCCGACATTGCCACCTATGACCGTGTTAAAACCCGCCTTGCGGTTCTTTTTCAGAACAATGTTGATGATGCCGGCTGTACCATCGGGGCGGTATTTGGCCGAAGGATTGGTAATCACTTCAATCCTCTCGATAAGTGAAGCAGGCATCTGTTCAAGGCTTGCTGAACCCGTCATGGACGAAGGCCGGCCGTTTATAAGAATGGTCACATTTCCCGACCCCCTCAGGCTTACATTTCCGTCCATATCGACAGTCACTGCCGGAATATTCTGAAGAACATCAGTAACAGTTCCGGTCTGGGCCATGATATCCTGCTGAACATTGAATATTTTCCTGTCAATTTTACTAATAATCATGTTCTTTTCGGCAGTGACGGTAACTTCTTTCATATTTTGTGCGGATGGCTTCAGAGCGAGGACTCCGAGTTCAACCCTGTTGTTCTTCCGGTCAATGCCGATGGGTTTTGACCGCTGTTTTAGGTAGCCGATAAAACTGTAATCAAGAAAATAAATTCCGTTAGGAATGCCGGTCAGTTTAAACGCACCGCTGCTGTCGGTTACAGCCCCGCTCACAATCCTGCCGTTCAGTGTATCGACCAGGGCAATATTGGCATATTCAACAGGTGAATTTGTCTCAGAGTCAATGACCTTCCCAAATATGGTTCCGTTCGGTCTGGACTGGGCGGATGAGATTGTTGCGGATATAATTATCAGGAGAAAAATCAGGAAGATCGGTCGTGCCATTGAGAGTCTTGAAGGAGTTTAATTGAAATCCCGGGCAAAAGTAGAAAAAATGAACCTGAAATGAGTTTCTTCCTTTTCAGAAGTTTAACTTTGGAGCCGGATTAAATATGCATTATGAAAAACCATTTTCTTAAGGCCTTTACACTTATTGCCTTAGTGTTGCTGGTCAGCACCGTCCCTTTTTCAGGATTTTCACAGAAACTTTCTGTAACCAATGACAGCCTGCCCACGGCATTGCTGCTTGTCGATATACAGGATTTTTATTTTCCCGGCGGACAATTGCCACTTGTAAATCCTGAAGCTGCAAGTGAAAACGCAGCCCGGGTACTGGAACTGTTCAGATCTCTTAAACTTCCTGTCATCCACGTTCAGCATGAAGGCGGCAGCCCGATCCGCTCAAACGTAGCACCGGTTCAGGGCGAGAAGCTGATCACAAAAAAAGAGGCCAATTCCTTCAATGGCACCGATCTGCTAACTTACCTGAGGGCTTTAAAAATCAGACGCCTGGTTCTTTGCGGGATGCAGACGCATATGTGCCTTGAGGCTGCAACCAGGGCTGCATATGATTATGGATTCAGCTGTATAGTGGTCCAGGATGCCTGTGCCACCAGGGCTCTGAAGTGGGGCGACCGCACGGTAAGCGCCGAAGATGTTCAGGCCTGCACACTTGCGTCACTGGAGCGGTTCTATGCGAAAGTTGTTAACACAGCCGAACTTCAGCCTTGAGGATCATCGGGTCCTGTTCAATAGAAGCTTACCTGATTATCATCCTTTTCGAAAGGGTTTTTTCTTCGGTACTGAGCCTGTAGTAGTAAACACCCGCATTTAGTCTCTTCCCTGCCAGGTCCAGGCCTTCAACGTATTTCCCGGCCTGAAGATGTTTGTTGTCAATCAGTGTTACCACGCGATTCCCATACAGGTCATATATGTTCAGCGAAACCACCGATGGCCGGTGAAGTTTGAATGACATATAAGTGAAGCTGCCTGCCGGGTTGGGGTAGTTCTGGTCAAGGGCCACAGGAAGGGAAGGTTCCAGTTCAGGAGTATGAACGACGTTTGCCGAATCTATGATCGCTGTAATAACGCTCAGGTTAAAATTATCGAGCCTTGCCCATGCAGGGCGCACCATATTGTTCCAGGCTGATATTGCAGTGTAGTCCCCGAAAAACACGGTGGCGTTTGGTACAAAGGGAGATTCGCTGATCCTGAAATTCCTGAACGTTTCGCCCCCGTCGTGTGAGCTGGCAAGGTACACATCGGTGCGTGTATCCTGATAATTCCTGCGGTCGTAAAAAACTATATAAATGCTCCCGGTAGCCTGGTCAACAGTCATCCAGCTGAAAAACTGCTGTTTCCCCGGAGGGTCATCATTCACTCTCTTCGGGTTGCTCCAGGTTTGTCCGTTGTCGGTGGATTTTGTGAAAAAAACATCAGTATCGGTCAGGCCGTTCCTCTGGTCTGACCAGTTGATATAGATGGTTCCCCTGTTCGGGCCGTTGCTCAGGTCGCAGCATGTGACAGGCATCCCGTTGGCACGGTAAATACCGGGTACCGCAAAGTCCCACCCTCCCGGCATACTGTTGACCAGGATGTTTTCTGATGGCCAGGTTAAGCCATGGTCAGTCGATTTTGTAAAAACCAAACCCGCCGGCCCTGCCCAGGAGACATAGACCTCTCCGCCCGGGCCCACTGCGGGGACTGCACCTTCTACTGTATTGCTTTTGTCGAGGCAGTCTCCTGCAACCTTGTTGATCCTCTTAGTCTGGCTCCAGGTAGCTCCTCCATCCGCAGACCTTGAAAACAGGATTACAGAACTATCGGCTGGCGAGGCACTGTTATAATGGTCAAACTGTGTCCAGCATGTGTAGATGTAATTGTTTGCAGGGTCAATGACAGCCCATTCCTTATCCTGTTCCTTTGGCGGATTGAGGCCCATGAATGAACCATTGTCCCAGGTTTGACCGTTATCGGTCGATTTCTGGCAAACCATCCTGTCGAGCCAGTAACCGTTAGGTGGAACCGAAAGGTGAATGTAGTAAAATGCTCCGGCAGTGTCGATCAGAATGCAGGGGTCACCCCAAACTCCGTAACTTGAGTTCAAAGTGCCCTCATGCCATGTATAACCTGAATCGATTGAATAGTAGTAAGCCCTGATATTGGCTCCTGCGACAAGGATGTTGGGAGATCTGGGGTTGATTAGTATAGATGGTTCCTCCGGGTCATTGCCGGAGCTGATTGTAATGTTGGGGTATTGCGAATAACCCTGAAGTGCCAGTGTGAGAAGAAATAAAGCTGCAATGATGGTTTTCATACCGTGCAGGAATAATCCCCGGGCAGTGTGTCAAACATAAAGATACCGTTTGATTTTCTGTGTGGCCGTTTTTTCGAAAGGATACTCCTGAACAACAATTCTTTGTACCTGGGAGAATTTATTTACGCGGGAGTTTACATATTGAAGCAGTTCAGCCTGAAGTTCAGCGGTCTTATGCTCAACGTAATTTGAAATATCGTATTTGAGCTGGGCATAACGTTCTTCAATTTCTTCCCTGTTGAAGTGGACCAGCGCAACCAGCCTTTCTTGTTGCAGAACGACCAGTGAATCAACCACATGTGAAAAATTATTTATAATCGATTCAATGTCTTCGGGATGGATATTCTCTCCCCCCTGGCCGATGATGGTGTTTTTCAACCTGCCCTTGATATAGAGGTAGCCGTCCTTGTCGAAAACACCAAGATCACCTGTCCTGAACCATCCGTCGGGAGTAATAACCTCGGCTGTCAGGCCGGGTTCCTTGTAATACCCTTTCATGATGTTGGGCCCTCTTGCCCAGATCTCTCCTTCACCCGTTTTTTTGTCGGGATGCTGAATGATAAGTTCAATATTTTCTATGGATGGTCCGGTCGACTGCAACCTGGCATTCTGCGGATTAAACCCGGCCAGGAGAGGAGATGTTTCGGTAAGTCCGTACCCGATAGCATAAGGGAATTTTGCTTCAATCAGGAATTTCTCAACGGTCTTGTTAAGCTTGGCGCCACCTATGCCAAAGAAATGCAGTTCTCCTCCGAATGTCTGCATGAGCTTTTTCCCGGCGGCTTTGTTGAGAATCTTCCTCAGAAAAGGAATATGAATCGCAGTATGAAGGAAAGCGTTTTTTGTAAAGGCCGGCTGTATTTTATTTCTGAATATTTTTTCAATGATAATGGGCACTGTAAGCATGATTGTGGGCTTCACCTGCAGCAATGCGGGTAACAGAATAGAAGGGGTTGGCATTTTACCCAGGTACCAGACCCCGGCCCCCCTCAGCATCGGAAGCACCATGCCAATAGTGTTTTCGTAGGTATGGGAAAGCGGCAGAACAGACAGGAACCTGTCGGTTTCCTTGATTTCCTGCACCATCCCGCTTTTATCGGCTGTAAAGCAAACATTCAGGTGGGTGAGCATAACCCCTTTTGACTTGCCTGTGGTTCCTGATGTATAAATGATCGAGGCAAGGTCATCCTCATGAATTATATATTTTTTTGAGGGGACTGCGGATGGGTCGAATACGGGATATCCGGCTTCCGGACTTTTTACTGAGAAATCCTCAATTGTGATCCTTACCGAAGCAGTATCTGAATGTATGGCATTCAACTTCGATTGCTGGCCTTCGGAAACGAAAATGGCCTTTGATTCAGAATGTTCAAGGATATTTCTAACCTCGTCGGGATGGAAATCGGGCAGTAAAGGTACTGCAACAGCACCCATGAAGGTAATTGCATAATAGCTGGCTGCCCAGTTAGGCAGACTGGCACTGAGTATAGCTACTTTATCGCCTTGCTGTATACCGAGTTTTTCAAGAAGAGCTGTTATTGCCTGTATGCGGATGTGCAAATCCCCATATGTAAGCTGTTCTCCTCCGATCAGGGCTAAGGCAGGACGGTCTTTATGTTTGCCCAGGGTCAGCAGAAATGAAGAAGGAAGCGTGAATCCGGTTTCAGAAACCATCAATGCCACTGATTTAAGGTACAAATATATGAAAAAAACCTGGAAACTATCACCTTGTCACCTTGTCACCTTGTTACCCTGTTACCCTGTTACCCTGTCACCCTGTTACCCTGTCACCTTTTCAATAATGAGGATACACCCTGTGCAGGCTATCAATCAGCGCTTTTGTGCCGGGGTCCCGGGAAATATCTTCCAGGCACACCAGCCTGGCTGACTTTTTTACAACGGCAAGTTTCACTGTATCCCACCATAAACATGTAAGCCCGGCATAGGTGCCGTAAAGTCCTGCTTTGACATAGGCAGCTCCTGCAGTAATGTTTGCAAAGGATTCATGAGTATGGCCTCCGCAAAGTGCATCAAACAGGGCTTCGCCCCTTGCGTTTCTGAATTCCGAAAATGCACTGGCATCTTCAGCCTTAAGTAAATGGGTTAAAAGAATATTGATGTCAGCAGATGCCAGGGCCGCTTTGATTTTAGCAAGGCTGGTTGAGGTTGTCAGGGGATACACCCTCACTACTTCCCTGGCTAATGAATGAATGTTGTTCGTGTCGGTTATACCTATAATATTCAGGCTGTATTTACCTCTGACTGAAGTAAAAGTGAGATAATCCCGGGTCATTCCTGAGGGTTCAGCAACATTGCATGCAATCAGCTTTGCTTTCAGTCCGCCCCTTTGCAACAGTCCTTTCCCGTATGTCCAGTCATGGTTCCCGGGAACAATGGCATCGAAATTCAGGTATTCGACCAGGCGGGCTTCCGCCAATCCGTCAAATCTCCGGTTTGAATCATCCGGAACTTTAAGATCCGGTACGACCTGGCGGTCCTTGATTCCATTGCAACGATACACATCATAGCTGTGGTGAACCATTAAGAAGTCACCTGCCAACACAAAATACACGTTCGAAGCTGTATCCCTCATGTTCTTCACAAGTGTGGCCAGGCCTGCCAGGTTCCGGGAGTATTCGTGAATGTCACCGGCAGAAACAATGTAAATCCTGATTCCCTGGAATACAGAAGGCGCGGGTGAAGGGCCCGGGTCAGGAGTTGTGCCCGAATTTTTCGAACAGGCAAAAAATGCAGACATGCCCGCCATGAAAATAATGCCAATGCAATATCTGATTTTTTTCATGTTTCAGGATTTTTGCCGGTTAACACAAATATACGAAATAGTTTGATCCCTAACCCCCAACCCCTAACCCCCAATCCCGATGTATAATATTCCTACCTTTATTCCCTTAACAAGACATTGTGTCATGAAACATCTATTTTTTGCATTGATACTGTTAGTGCCCTGCACCAGGTTATTCTCTCAGAACTTCCCATTCAGTAAGGATAAGACAAGGCCGGTAGAGGAAAGGGTGGATGAGCTGATAAAAAAAATGACCATTGAAGAGAAAATCGACATGCTTGGTGGTTATGAAGGCTTTTATATACGGCCAAACAACAGGCTGGGGATTCCCGCAATCAAAATGGCCGACGGTCCACTTGGGGTGAGAAATTACGGCAAGGCAACGGCTTTTCCGGCCGGGATATGTTTTGCATCTACATGGAATACGGCACTCGTTCAGAAATTTGGGGAGTGCGTGGGTAAAGAAGCCAGGTCTAAGGGAGTACATATTATACTTGCTCCCGGTGTCAATATTTACAGGGCTCCGATGTGCGGAAGGAATTTCGAATATTATGGAGAAGATCCTTTTATGGCAGGAAGAATGGCGGTTGCATATATTAATGGCGTGCAAAGCCAGGGGGTTGTGGCAACCGTGAAGCATTTCGCCGGGAACAATCAGGAGTACGACAGGTACAACGTGAGTTCTGATATGGATGAACGGACGCTCCGGGAGATCTATCTTCCGGCTTTCTGCGCTGCAGTGAAGGAAGCGCATGTAGGTGCCGTTATGAATTCGTATAACCTGGTTAATGGAGAATGGACTTCACAGAACGCACATCTGCTTACAGATATTCTTAAAAAGGAGTGGAAATTTGATGGCATCCTGATGAGTGACTGGGGGTCGACACATGATGGAGTGGCAGCTGCATTAGCCGGACTCGACCTGGAAATGCCTGCAGGTGACTTCATGAACCGTTCCACGCTGATGCCTGCCCTGAAAGACGGAAGGATAAAACCTGAGGTCATCGATGACAAGGTCAGGAGGATGCTCAGGATCATGTTCCGCTTTGGTTTTTTCGACAGGGTCCAGGCTGATACCAGCCTGCCTTTATACAATCCAGATTCGAGAATTGTCGCACTCCAGGCGGCCCGCGAAGGCATCGTCCTCCTGAAAAATGAAAATTCGATTCTTCCGCTTGACAGGAAAAAGATAAACAGCATGGCTGTTTTAGGCCCTGATGCCCATCCCGCTGTTCCAGGCGGGGGTGGGAGTTCTATAATCACACCCTACCGGACGGTGAGTTTTCTTGATGGGATAATTCAGTGTGCAAGTGACAGCACTAAAGTGTATTACAGCCAGGGAATAAATACTGATCTCGATGAAATGTTCGGGGGCTCCCTGTTTTATCATGTCAATGAAAAAGGGGAGAAAGTGAGCGGACTAAAAGGAGAGTATTTTGCCAATATGTTCATGAAAGGGGAGCCTGCAATGGTGAGAAACGATGAGCATATCAGCTTCAACTGGCAGAACGGATCACCGGTTCCGGCCCTTCCCGTTGACAGCTTCTCGATAAGGTGGACGGGAAGCATCAGCATACCGGCCGAAGCGGATTATTATTTTTATGTTAACGGGAATAACGGGTTCAGGCTTTTTCTTGATGATATGCCAGTGGTCGATGAATGGGGCAATCCTTCATTCAAAGCCGGGGATAAGGTGATGACTCTCAGGAAAGGAGATGTACAGGTAAGGCTTGAATATTTTGAAAAGACCGGTGAAGCCCAGGTCGCCTTAGGATGGAGGATCGTTAAGCCTGCGGGAGAATCCGAGGCAGTAAAACTGGCCTCTAAGTGTGATGTGGCAATTGTATGTGTTGGTTTTAACCCTAATACTGAAGGAGAGGGATTTGACAGGCCTTTTGAACTTCCGGCTGAACAGGCAGACCTTATCAGGAATGTAGCTAAGGTAAATAAGCATTGTATCGTCGTGTTAACCTCGGGAGGCAATGTCTCATCCAAAGACTGGATCTCCCAGGTGCCGGCATATCTTGCGGCATGGTACCCCGGACAGGAAGGAGGGAAGGCCCTGGGGGAAATACTTTTCGGGATCACCAACCCCAGCGGAAAGCTCCCGGTGAGTTTTGAGAAAAAGTGGGAGGATAACGCCTGTTATAACACTTATTATGATACCGATAAGGACAAGAGGGTGAGCCATACCGAGGGACTCTTTATCGGTTACCGGCATTTTGACAAACATGGCGTAGAGCCTTTGTTCCCTTTTGGTTTCGGGCTTTCATACACCAGTTTTGCATACAAAAACCTGCAGGTTAAAATGCTGCAGACCAGTCCGGAGGTTCCTTTTAAAATTTTACTCAGCCTGGACGTGACAAATACCGGCAGGAAAGAAGGTGCAGAGATCGTGCAAGCATATCTTCACAATATCCAAGCCCAGGCCGACAGGCCCGTTAAAGCCCTCAAGGCCTTTACAAAAGTATTTCTGAAGCCCGGTGAAACAAAACAGGTAAAATTATTACTCGACCGCGAGGATTTCACGATTTACGATACCGCTAAAAAATCGTGGGTGATTGACCCTGGTGAATATGAGTTTCTTGTAGGCGCCTCAAGCAGGGATATAAGGTTGACAGCCAAAAGGAAGATACGGTAAAGATGGGAGTGGTCATTTGACCACCACCATCTTCTTTGAACTGACCGATTTCCCGGTCTGAATAACGGCCAGATAAATGCCAGAAGGCAGCGCAGAAGTACTATAGTTCTGTGTATAATCTCCTGCATCCAGTGTTTTGTCAATAACGTTACTGATCAGTTTGCCGTCCATACCGAAAAGAGAAAGCTTAACATTGCTCTTCCCGGTGAGCCTGAATGCAAAGGTGGTTTTGTCGAAGCTCGGGTTAGGGTAAATGTAAAGTTCATTTCCCTGCGAAATCATTGAGGGATCAGCTATACCTGTCGGATGGCTGAATTTGCTTTTCAGAACAAACTTCATCAGCTGCTTTGCATCAAGGGTATCCATATAATATAAGGGGAAACTGAGAAGAATGGTCCTGAAGTCACTGCCCATATATTCAAGACCCACAGGTTTGTTCTGCATCATGCCCTGGCTTGTAGTGGGAGGATATTTCGAATTGAACCTGTATATAATATTTGACTCAGCCAAAGGAGTGAACACTTCAATGTTAAATATTTCTCCGGGGAAGGCTGGGTCGAGTGTTTTCAATGGATCCACAGATAAGGTATCATAACCTGCAAAGGAAGCATTCGCCTTATTCATAATGCTGTTAAACTTACGGTTTACCGAATCGACTTTGAAAAATGTACTGATAAAACTCTCAGGGATGAATTTTTTAGGATAAGATGTATTGTTTTCAAAATATGTGGAAGGCAGGAAACCGCTGAACATCATATTCCCTCCGTTCTGAAAAAATATTGCAAGGTTCTCAAGCAGTGTATTTTCAGGACGATTCACATCCTGGGTATTGACCAGGTATAACATATTCTGATAACGGGATATGGTACTGAGGCCGAGGGAGTGATTGCTGTTGAGGTCGAACCAGCGGAAGGGAACAGTATCAAGAACGTTGTTATAAAATTGCCTGATGCTGTCGGGGGTTATATCGGTGCCTTTCATGGCTGCGACCACAAGCAGTGTGTCGGTAAATGCAAACCTTGCACCTGTGGCAATGTGTGAAGGCATGCTTTCCTGTGCGGAGTCATTTACAATAGTAAGACGGTAATATTCCTGCACACCGGCGGGGATGCCTGCATCAACATACAAAGTGTCGGTAATCAGGGAGGTGTTAACTTTTACGGCTCCACTAAAATCAGGATTGCCTGAGCGGTACAGGTTATATCCTGCTATTAGAGTATTGTCGCTATTTGGCCAGGTAAGGGTAATGCTTTGCTTTGAAGACCATGCATTAAACCTGGATGGGTATGGAAGGAACTGTTGTTCAACAAGCACTGCGAGTGAACCTTTGGTAACTTCGGCTAGGTATGGGAGGTTGCAGTTTCCGATAGTATCGGAAGGCTGGTGCCAGTTGGGGCTGAAATCCATTTCTTCAAGATATGCCGTTGGAAACGCATTGATCCAGTAGGCATAGGAGTCGGAACCCGATGCAGCCAAGTTTGAGGGAAAGAAAACGCTCAGGCTGGTATAACGGCTGAAGACATCCGCAGCCAGGTCACCGGCCCATTCAAAACCAAGGTACCGGTAAATCTTGACCTTATTCTGATTCTGAGGATCGTTGGAGACCATGTCGAGGTTGAGGTAGTATTTGACATCATAGTGGTTCACTCTTGACTTCATTGCATAATACCTTGAACCGTACAGCCCTATTTCCTCAGCTGCCCATAAGCAGAACCTGATCGTTGTTTCGGGATGGTAATTCATCAGTTTCATGACTCTGGCAACTTCGAGTGTCGCCGCGGTTGCAGAACCATTATCATCTGCTCCCGGAGCAAGTATCATTGGATTTCCCGAGCAATATGAATCATAATGGCCGCCAATATGGTATTCCTCACCGGGGGCGCTGCTGCCGTTTACAGTACAAATGACATCATATTGCCAGAACGATGTTCCCTGGATATTAAGTTCGAAAGAGTCGAGCTGCACCTGGGTTGCTGAATATCCATAGGAGATAAATTTCTGTCTCAGCCAGATTGCAATATCCTTACGGTTCTGGTTGAGCGGATAGCGTGTCCCATAATCCTGGAGATGCTGAATGATGGTCCTGAGGCTGTCGGCTTTAACCTGTTGCATCAGGGAAACAATAAGGGGGTTCACATAACTTCCACTATAAGAGGTTTGCGAAGATTGGTTTGAATACCAGTTGCCTGTAAGGGGATCATCAGGCCTCTGATCATAGATCTGGGCTTGTCCCGAAAATGGATTTAACATGATCAGGCAGGTAAGAGAGAAAAACAAAGAAAAAAGTTTAGTTTTCATAGGAGTTCAGTTTGAGAAGTTAAAAGTAGGCAAATAAGAGCCGGTGAACGAAGTGAATTCGGTAAACGACAGAAACTAATCGGTGAGCGGATAATTTCGATATGTATGCGGTTGTTAGGAAAATAACAATAAATTTGCGCCCATAATCTGCGAAAATCACCTAGACCAAACTACGTATATCACTAAATGACCCACTATGAAAAACAAAGCATTTCTTAAATTTTTTGCGGCTGCACTGCTGCTTTCGGGCTTGCCCCTCATGTCTCATGCAGCAGAATCCATTAGTTCAGGACTTGCTCCGGCAATTACCGACGACCAGCATTACAACCGTGCCATCCATATCATGGCGATGCTTCTCGTAGGCTTCGGATTCCTTATGGTATTTGTACGTAAATACGGACGTTCGGCTCTTACTGCCACATTTTTGCTTGTAAGTATTTCGCTCCCCATTTATATGCTGATCAGCAGCAAAGGGGGAAGCATTAATGACAATGATGTCCGCAGGCTCATATTAAGCGAGTTCTGCGCAGCCAGTCTTTTAATTGCTGCCGGTGCTGTATTGGGAAGGCTGAAGATGCAGCAGTACCTCCTGCTGGGTTTGCTTTTTGTCCCGTGCTATATGCTAAATGAATGGATAGTGCTTGAAGGCGGATTTGGCCTTGTGGGAGCCGGCAATGTTGTCGATACCGGGGGATCCATTGTGATCCATGCTTTTGGAGCAATCTTCGGACTCGGTGTTGCCCTTACCATGACCACGAAGCAGGAATTTGAGAAAACGATCGAAAGCGATGCAGTCTCCGACCGTTATTCCATGCTTGGAAGTATGATTTTATGGGTTTTCTGGCCGAGTTTCTGTGCTGCCCTTGTCACACCCGAGCAGATGCCCCTGACAGTAGTAAATGTAATCCTTGCACTTTGCGGATCTACCATTACCACCTATATTGTTTCGGTTTCACTCAGGAAGAAGATCAGTATCGCAGATATTGCCAATGCTGCCCTTGCCGGTGGAGTAGCCATAGGTTCGGCATGTGCCGATGCCACTCATTCCGAAGCCATAATCATCGGTATTGTTGCAGGAGCCATCTCAACCTTCGGTTTTGCCGTAATCCAGGCCAGGCAGCAGAAGCTGATGAAAATCATCGATACCTGCGGGGTGACAAACCTTCATGGTATTCCCGGACTAATAGGGGGCTTTGCTGCTCTGCCCATCGTCAAAGGGCTTGATATCAGGCAGCAGCTTCTGGGGATGGTCATTACCGTGGTACTTGCTTTTTCCCTGGGTATGCTCGCAGGCAAGATCCTTCCATTGATGGGCCGAAAGACCGAGGCCTACGAAGATGCCGATGAGTTTATCGATGCAGCGGAATAGGCTGTTAATTTTTCACACTTTTTCAGGGTTTGTTGTTGATTAAACGGTGCTTTTCGGTTTAATGCTATTTGTATTCGATACAAACAAACTGTCTTTCAGATATATATTAAGCAATCATTAAATATTTGTACTGATAATGTCGTGTTGTGATTTTAAATATCATATAATCAATGTGTTAATAGGATGTTCTTCGTTCATGGTATAAAGAAAATATAATAATTTGGTAACGTTCAATTAATATAGGTTTAATGTTCGGTGAAATGAGTCGGACTACTTTTGACTCAAATTTTTCCGATGAAGAGGACTGTATTAATTGTACTGATTTTAACTGTTGAATTTCTGTTATTTACTGCCTTTGGACAAGGGACCATCCAGGGGACTATCAAAGATGTTAAAACGAAAGAGACCGTTGTAGGTGCCAGTGTGTACCTGCAGGGAACAACCATCGGAACTTCGACTGATGCCGATGGACATTATGTAATTAAAAATTTAAAACCCGGATCATATAATATAATAGTATCGTTCGTTTCGTATAGGGTTGATACAATTGTAGGTGTTAAAGTTTCAAGAGACAAAGTCGCCGTTGCTGACCATAGCATACTTGAGCTCACAACCCAGCTTTCTGAAGTTTCAGTAACAGCAAGGAAAAAGACAGACACTGAAATCTCGATTATCAATACCAGCAAGCAGAGTAACCTGATCGTTGTTGGTGTTTCCTCCCAGCAGATTTCCAAATCCCAGGACAAAGACGCATCGGAAGTTATCAGGAGGCTCCCTGGTGTTACAATTATAGGGGGCCGGTTTGTAGTTGTTCGCGGACTTATAGAAAGGTATAACACCGTCTGGCTGAACAATGCATCTACCCCAAGCAGTGAGACGGACCAGAGAGCATTTTCCTTTGACATCATACCGAGTAATATGATCAACAACATGGTCATATATAAAACCCCGGCACCTGAGATCCCGGCTGATTTTGCAGGAGCATTCATCCAGATAACTACAAAAAATATCCCTGAATCGAACAGTTTGAGTTTTGGCTATCAGGTCGGTTATAATGACCAGACCTCCCTGCAACCGTTTCAGAAATATAAGGGCAGCCCGACCGACTGGCTTGGTTTTGATAATGGAACAAGGAAATTGCCTTCTGATGTCCCTTCCACAAATGATGTATTGACCCTTCAGGACTATAATAGTGGTCCTTCCGAACAACAGGCCTACCGCAAACAGAAGATGCTCGAAATAGCACACTCCTTCAGTACTATTTCATCGAGTAACACAAAAACGGCCGCATTGGATAATAAATTCAATATCGATTTCAGCAGGATCATCAAAGCGGGTAATACAAAAATAGGGAACGTTACAGCGCTCAGCTACAAGGTTTCCCACAATACTGATGTTGTGCAGAGGTCAAAAGTTGAATCCTATGGCACAACAACTGAAGGGGTTACCTACTCGAAGCTTTACACTGATAATGAGTATGACGAGGCAATAGTTATCGGTGCAATCTCAAACTGGTCACTTTCAGCAGGTAAGAGTGTACTTGAATTCAACAACCTGTTCAATCAAACAGGAATAACAAGCACAATAATAAGGAATGGTATCGATCATTATCGTGATGACAACAGAGTGTATAAAACCATGCTAGGTTATGCAAGCCGTACCATCTATTCCGGATCGATAGGAGGGAATCATGTTTTTAATGACAACAACTCCATTCTCTGGACCCTTGCCTATTCTTATGCAAACCAGAGTGAACCCGACAACCGGCTTATTAATTATTATGCACCCAAGAAGAATGATACATCCTACTATCCTTACCAGCTTGAATACACTTCGACCGCAAATGCCGATGCTAATGCCCGACTTTTTTCGAACGTAAGGGAGCATAATTACAACGGAAATGTGAATTATCAGAAGCAGTTTAACTGGGGTAAATTCAAACCATATTTCAGGGTAGGAGCTTTTGCAGAAAAGAAACTCAGGGATTTTTATATC
>SESA01000043.1_pt1 | contig 91305 bp, 76 predicted proteins | sample 3171451 | NCBI WGS metagenome assembly SESA01 (sample SAMN06051862, study PRJNA518727) | freshwater metagenome | biome: subpolar coniferous forest; feature: holomictic lake; material: water; isolation source: holomictic Lake 227, 8 m depth | place: Canada: near Kenora, Ontario | collected...
GAAACTCATCACAGACAATATTGCGGACGTACAGGTCATTGCCACAGGATCATCCGCGTTTAATTTAGCAGAAAGTATTCAGGAGCCCCTCACTGGTAGAAAGTATGAACATTTTCTTTTTCCGCTATCTTTTTCAGAGATGGCTGGTTGGTCAGGAAAAGCCGAAGAAAAGAGAATGCTGAGTCATCGTATGGTTTTTGGTTATTACCCCGAAGTGATAAACCATCCCGGAGAAGAACGCCGTCACCTAGGATTGTTATCTGACAGCTATTTATACAAAGACCTCTTCGCATATGAAAAAATCAAAAAACCTTCCCTGCTGATAAAATTATTAAAGTCGCTGGCCCTGCAACTGGGGAATGAAGTATCGTATAATGAACTTTCAAGACAAATCGGAGCCGATAAAGAGACCGTTGAAAGGTACATCGATCTGCTTGAAAAAGCCTATGTAATCTTCGAATTACCAGCATTTAGCAGAAATTTACGAACGGAATTGCGTAAAAGCAGAAAAATATACTTTTTAGATAACGGGATCAGAAATGCCCTTATTTCAAATTATGCGGCACCAGGCATGCGGACTGATACCGGCGCGCTGTGGGAAAATTTCCTTATGAGTGAAAGACGGAAAGCACTGCATTATCGGGATTTTTACGGAAATTGCTATTTCTGGCGTACAACACAACAACAGGAGATAGATTATCTTGAAGAGCATGATGGCCGACTGGCAGCTTATGAATTCAAGTGGAAATCAGACAGCAAAGAACATTTTCCCAAAACATTTTCAAATACCTATTCTGAGGCAACATTCAATACCATTCATCCGGGAAATTTTGTTGAATGGCTGGAGGAGGACAGATCAGGTCAATTTCGCATGGACCTCGGAAAGGATTAGATCTTCGGCGGTTTTTGCTTTTTGTACCAGTTCATCGGCCTCTGTCATGATTGCCTCCAGAAAAACTTTATCCTTAAACCCGGCCCCGTTCACCTTTACATTCAGGTAGGCCCCGATCACCGCCGAACGCATGCACAGTGCGCCAACTCCGGCATCGGTCACCGAATTCGGATTTCCAGACTCGACCATGGCCCGGATGATTTCGAACGATTCAAACGCTTTCTGCATGGTGCGGAAGGGCACCTCAATGGCGTAACGGGTGGCTGCCTGGATGGACTCCGAACGGAGTGACTTCTCAGTATCAGTTCCTTTTGGCAGGCTGAAGGCATCCATGATCCTGTTAAATGCACGGGTATCCTCGTCGACCAGGAACAGCAGCTCATCTTTCAAACGCTGCCCCCTCTCCGCCCAAACGGAAAATTCATCCCAGCGTTCATCCCATCCGGCTTTATGCGATGAAAGGTTGGCGACCATGGTTCCCAGCGAAACGCCCAGCGCGGCGATGTAGGCTGAAACCGATCCGCCGCCCGGTGCAGGTGATTCTGACGCCGTTTCATTTGCAAATCCTTCGGCTGTCATGCTGACCAGTTTTTTATCCTTCGGATCCTCCAGCAAATACTCAATGATCTTCTCTCTCGGGTTGAATGGCTTCAGGTCATCCAGTCCAAGTGATTTGATGGCGATCCTGATGATCTCCTCATCCGAAATTCCCACCGACCGCTGTTGTTTACGCAGGAAGTATTTCCCCGCGTCGATCATGGCCTTCTTGGGAATGAGCCCAACCAGCTCCGATCCCGACACCCGCATTCCCCGTTCCTGTGCCTTCTGGCACGACACTTCAAATGCCTCATGTACGGAGGTAATGCTGATATTGGTCAGGTTGATGGATACCTGGGCAATTCCGTATTCCTCGATGAACCAGCCGATGGCTTTGCATGCTTTTAGGGCTCCGGGAATCCAGACCTCCTTCCCGTTCGCATCTTTTTGAATTTTTCCGGTGATGGGATTTCCTTCGCGAACAGGTCTCCCCTTCTCGCGGATATCAAAGGCAACCGCATTGGCGCGGCGCGTGGAGGTTGTATTCAGGTTTATGTTGTAGGCGACCAGGAAATCGCGGGCCCCTATGGCCAGGGCCCCGGTGCGCGGATTGAACTTGGCAGGTCCGAAATCGGGCTTCCAGTGCGGATCTTCCAGCTTTTTAGGAAGTCCTTCGTATTCGCCCGACCGGCAATTGGCCAGGTTGCGGCGCTCCGGCGAAAGCGAGGCGCTTTCGTAACAGTAAACCGGTATCTCCAGTTCCCTGCCGACGCGCTCTGCCAGTTTATGGGCGTACCGGGCCGCCTCTTCCATGCTGATGTTCGAAATCGGCACCAGCGGGCAAACATCCGTTCCGCCAAAACGCGGATGCTCTCCGTGATGCCTGCTCATATCAATCACCTCCGATGCTTTTTTAATCGCCCTGAAAGCAGCTTCAATCACCTCATCGGGCGTTCCGACAAAGGTCACTACGGTACGGTTGGTGGCTGCACCAGGATCGACATCCAGCAGCCGGACACCCTCCACTTTTTCAATTTCGTCGGTAATGATCCTGATCACGCCCATGTCGCGACCTTCTGAAAAATTGGGAACACATTCGATGAGTTGCTTCATAATATATGGCAGGATAGGTAGGAGGACGACAGCTCAATAATATTTGTACCGGAGGCCCTCTGGTTTTTTTCGCAAAATTATGCAAATCTTTGAATTTTTCTTAGTCCGGAGGCTTGCTATTTTGCCTCTTCTCTGCTTCTTTTTTTTTACATTTGTTTAAACTTTCACAAATCAATTCCCATGAAAAAATTATTCCTCCTGATGTTGCTGCCACTGGCAATCGTCCTGACCCAGTGCACCATGAAAGAAAAGAGCGCTCAGCAAGGCTCCGTGCAGTTTATCAAGCAAAATACCGTTGATTCCCTGCTGATCAAACTGACAAAACAGTTTGGCGAGACCGGTAAGACCCGTTTTGAAAAGGGTGTAAACCAATGCGCGGCCCTCTGGACTTCACAAGACGGCACAGAAAAAGAATTTGAGGCATTCTGCCTGAAGTACTTCGTCAGCGATCCGGCGAAACTCGAGATCCTGTTCAAACGGATGTCGGCCAACTGGGAGTCCATGTTTGGTCATTTCAACATGATCAGCCTTGATCTCAAACGGGGCATGCACCTCGATATAGGTGAGATGCTCGATGTGGATGAAATATTCGGCGCCTATGAACCGGGCGCTCATTTTAACGATGACTTTTTCAACAACAAACTCGCCTTTGTAACGGCCCTCAATTTCCCCTTTTACTCCCTGAAGGAGAAAGAAGAACTCGGACCGAAATGGAGCCGCGAAGAATGGGCCTGTGTACGCATGGGCGACATGTTCACCGCCCGCGTGCCGGCCGAGGTGAATGTAAAGATCGCAGAGGCGCTGACAGCCGCCGACAATTACATCTCCGGATATAACATTTATGTCGGGAACCTGCTCGATGACCAGGGAAAGACTCATTTTGCCAAAGAGATGAAACTGCTATCGCACTGGAACCTTCGCGATGAACTGAAAGCAAACTACAACAAAGGCGATGAAGGGCTGTTGAAACAAAAAATGATTTACCAGGTCATGCTCAGGATCATCAGCCAGGATATCCCCGACAGCGTGATCAACAACCCGTCATTTCAATGGAATCCATTTTCCAACAAGGTTTTCAAAGATGGCAAAGAGGTGGCCAACACCCCGGAACCCGATACCAGATATGCAACCCTGCTGAACCTCTTCAATAAAAATAAACTCATGGATCCCTACACGCCAATGTACCCGACCTACATCATGCGTGCCTTCGACGGCGGGATGGAGATACCGCAGGAACAGGTGGAGAAACTCTTTACCGATTTTTGCTCCTCTGTCCAGGTGAAACAGGTCGGAGAACAGATTACCAAAAGACTGGGAAGACCGCTGCAGCCATTCGACATCTGGTATGATGGTTTTAAACCACGCAGCAACATGAATATGGAGTTGCTTGACAAAACCACCCGCGCAAAATATCCCAACACCCAGGCCTTTGAAGCCGATATTCCCAACATCCTGATCAAACTGGGGTTCAAACCCGACAAAGCCAGGGAGATCGCATCGCACATTACCGTTGATCCGGCACGGGGAAGCGGTCATGCATGGGGAGCACAGATGAAGGGCGACAAGGCCCACCTCCGCACCAGAATCGGCAAAGAGGGAATGGACTACAAAGGGTATAACATTGCCATCCACGAACTTGGTCACAATGTGGAACAAACGATTTCACTATACATGGTCGACAACTACATGATGCAGGGCGTTCCCAACACAGCCTTCACCGAAGCTTTTGCCTTTAACTTCCAGAAACATGATCTTGAATTACTCGGAATAAAAGATACCGATCCCCTGAAGGATCCCCTCGCTGCCATGGATAATTTCTGGATGAGCTACGAAATCATGGGCGTCTCCCTGCTGGATATGAAGGTCTGGAAATGGCTGTACGAAAATCCCAATGCAACAAAAGAGCAGCTGAAAGAGACCGTGATAAAAACGGCCATCGAGGTTTGGAACCAGTATTATGCGCCGGTTTTTGGCATCAAAGACACACCCATCCTGGCCATCTATTCGCACATGATTGACAACCCGCTCTACCTGTCGAATTACCCGGTGGGGCATCTCATTGAATTCCAGCTGAACCAGTTCCTGAAGGGGAAAAACTTTGCAGACGAAGCCATCCGGATCTATTCGGCCGGACGCCTGATTCCGCAACTCTGGATGAAAAATGCCGTTGGCAGCGAAATCAGTATCAAACCGCTGCAGGATGCCACAGAAAGCGCACTGAAGGTGCTCAAATAACCATTCACTTGGAATATCAGGATTTTTGTTGTATCTTTCGAAGTTGACATAAAATCCTGGTACATGAAAAGGTTTTCTATTTTCCTGTTGCTGATCGGATTTAACGCATTTCAGGCAACGGCACAACAACTTGATTTCGTCAGGGAAAAAGCAGAGTTTAAACTGGGGATAACTCACCTGGAGGTTACTGCTGAGTTGTGGTTCAAAAACCCCACAAATAAAACCATCTCCCAGACCATGCATATTCCGTTTGCCTGCGATGGATCGGATTATGCCAATGACAGCCTCACAATCCTTGACTGCACGACAAACACCTGCATCAAACCCATCCGGAAAAACATTGCCGGGGCGCTGATACAGGTTACCGTCAACGCTCAGGAACAAAAGAAGATCAGGGTATCCTACATCCAGAACCACGACGGAAAACGGGCGGGCTATATCATTACGAAGATAAAATACTGGAATAAACCGCTTGCAGAGGGAAATTATACACTCCTTGTCGAGAGCCCGTCGATCAGGATTGATTCCACCTCCTATAAACCCGACAATATTTCAACCGAGGATGGAAAGATTAAGGAAACGTGGCGGAAATACAATTTTTCTCCCACGAAAGAGCTTTGCATCCATTTTCACGTCGAATAACTGATGGATTTCCCGATCGGACTGAAAGTCTGATGGAAGGTCGATCAAATGCCCGCCGGGGGAGATATCAATTGTCCATTCAGGATTACGGTTTCCACCTTGTTGCTTCCAAAGGCATAGGGCATGAAGGCATAGGTCGGGATGGGCCTGGTTATAAACAGGTTGGCCATTTTTCCCCGGGCGATGCTCCCGTAATCGCCGCTTAATCCCATAGCATAAGCCCCGTTGATGGTTACCGCGTGGATGGCCTCCTCAGGCAGCATCCGGTATTTGATGCAGGCCATTGAAAGGATGAACTGCATATTTCCCGATGGGGACGATCCGGGGTTAAAATCACTGGCCATGGCAACAGGCAGGCCTGCGTCGATCATTTTCCGTACGGGAGCATAAGCCATTTCAAGGAAAAAAGCCGCGCCGGGCAACACCGTCGGCATGGTTTCAGAACCCGACAAGCATTCAATTTCTTCATCACCCGTAAACTCAAGATGATCTACTGACAGGGCATTGTACTTCACCCCTACCTGGATCCCGCCGGAATAATCCAGTTCGTTGGCATGGATCTTCGCTCGCATGCCGTACTTCATCCCGGCATTCAATATGCGGTCGGTCTCCTCTACCGTAAAAAAGCCCCGGTCGCAGAAAACATCAATAAAATCAGCCAGTTCATCACTTGCAACTCGCGGGATCATTTCACTGATCACCCTGTCGACGAATTCACCCTGCCTTCCCTTGAATTCTGCCGGAACGGCATGGGCACCCAGGAAGGTCGGGACAATGGTCAGCGGCGATTTATTCTTCAGCGTCCGGATGACGCGCAACATTTTCAATTCATCTTCCACACTGAGCCCGTAACCGCTTTTGATCTCCACAGCACCGGTTCCTGTCATCATGATTTCATTCAAACGACCCAGGGCCTGCTCCACGAGTTCCTCTTCACCAGTCTCATGCAATCGCCGGGCTGAATTTAAAATCCCTCCTCCGCGCCTGGCAATCTCCTCATAGCTCAAACCCCTGATCTTATCAATGTATTCAATCTCCCGGCTTCCGGCATAAACGAGATGAGTATGGCTGTCGCAGAAACTCGGAAAAACCATTTTCCCGGTCGCATCAATGACCTGAAACGGATCATTCTCCTTAACCTGGTTCTCCGGATTTCGTAAATCGTAAATGGCTCCGCCGAGCTCCGCTTCGCTCCGGTTCGTAAATCGTAAATCATCACAGGGCATTTCACCAAAATCCTTGATCCGGTCTCCTTCAATGAGCAACCACGCGTTTTGAATGGTCTTCAGCTTTGACATGGCCTTCCCCGAAACCATCATCCGTGGTTTTTCATCGACCTGAACAAGTTCCTTGATGTTTTTTATCAGAATAGCCATGGCTTATTTTTATGCTTTACGAAGGTAACCCTTTTTATGATTTCCTGGGTTCATCGAACAGGATGTCAACCTCCCCGCGGCTCTGGAGACACTCCATCAGCCTGCTTTTCAGCTTCCAGCAGGTCATCTGCCTGAGTTCAACCTGGCGTGAAAGTTCATAGGTTGATACGGTGGGATCGTGACAAACCATGTAAACAATGCGAAATGCTTCGGTGATCGGAATGTGACACCGGTGAAAAATGGTATGTGACGTAGCTGACTCCTCATGTTTGCATCGGGTGCAACGTCTTGCAAAGGGCGTTTTCCCCTTACAATAGTTGGTGTTTCCACATTTTTTACAAATGAAGCCCCCCTCCCACTTTTTTTCAGCCAGAAATTGCAGGCAGTCTTCCTCCTTGGCAAAATACCCCTCAAGCGCCTTAATATCAAGCTGTTTAAATGTCAAAGCCATAACCATCCTTTTATTCTGATTACAAATTTACATAAAAATAGTGATAGTTATGCGATTTATATTAAAAATTGTTTTTATCTTTGCACGGTCAATTAAAAAAACATCATGAAAAGACTGGCATTTTTTCTCTTTTTTCTCGGATCATTCAGCCTGAACGCCTGCAACAACACTGCCGTCAGCAACAACGAAGCCACTGAAAACCCGGAGGGGCAGGTGGTGAAACTGACCGCCGAATCATTTCAAAAACTGGTTTGGAATTACAAAAAGAATCCGCAGGATTGGGTCTTCCTGGGCGACCAGCCCGTGATCATCGACTTTTACGCAGACTGGTGCCGGCCGTGTAAAATGGTAGCGCCGATCATGGAAGAACTATCCAAAGAATACAAGGGAAAAGTGAGGATTTATAAGGTAAACACCGACGAACAGCGCGAACTGGCCGGATTATTCAACATCAACTCAATTCCGGCGATGTTGTTCGTTCCTAAAAACGGAAAACCACAAATGACGGTAGGTGCGCAGCAAAAAACAGCCTACATTGACATGATCACAAAAATTCTGCAGGTCAAATAGCGACCAAAGAAATTCATCACTTCATCACTTCATCACTTCATCACTTCATCACTCTTTAAATTTTAAACCAATTAAATTCTTTAAATATGGTAGAACACTTAACGAAGGCAACCTTCCTGGAGAAGGTCTTCAATTTTGAACAGAATCAGGAATGGAAATTCGAAGGCACGCGTCCCTGCATCATTGATTTTTATGCCGACTGGTGTGGTCCCTGCAAGATGGTGGCTCCCATCCTTGAAGAGCTGGCAACGGAATATGCCGGGAAACTGGATATTTACAAAATCGACACCGAAGCTGAACAGGAACTGGCAGGAGCTTTTGGGATACGCAGCATTCCATCGATGTTGTTTGTTCCGCTGGCCGAGCAGCCGCAGATGTCGGTTGGTGCCCTGCCCAAAGATTCATTGAAACAGGCCATCGCTGACCTCCTGCTCAAGGAGTCTGGGAATTAATGGCCTTTCGGTAGCCGATCATTGACAATTGTTTACTTTTGCAGGCGACTAAAACCTTCAAAAGCATGTCAATTCTGATCGAAACGGCCTATCTTCCTCCTGTTGCCTACATGAAGGAAGTTTTACTGGCTGATGTGATTGTGATTGAGGCTTATGAAACCTACACCAAGCAAACCTGCCGGAACCACTGCACGATTTACGGGCCCAATGGGAGTCAAACCCTGAGCATTCCCGTGATCAAGGTGAATGGGAATCATACCATCACCGGGGATATCCGGATTTCGGAACACCAGCCATGGCAGAGAATCCATTGGCGATCCATTGAAACGGCGTACAACAATTCGCCGTTTTTTCTTTTCTACCAGGACCTTTTTGCTCCGTTTTATGAAAAGAAATACAGGTTCCTGGTGGATTGGAATCTTGAGATGATGATTGTGTTGCTAAGGATTCTGAAGCTTAACCGGACAGTCAGCCTGAGTGAATATTATGAAAAAAATCCAATGGGGATAACGGATCTCCGGGGAACCCTGATCCGGAAAAACACAGTAAAAATAACTGATGCCCCGCATTACACCCAGGTTTTTGAACCCCGGTGTGGCTTCATCCCCGGGTTGAGTGTGATGGATGTGATATTCAACCTGGGGCCTGAATCAAAAGAGTATATTTCCGATTATCTTTGCAGTTGAATTTACCATCACGCACACCTTCATTGTCAAACCATACACCTGTAAAAACATCAATTCATATGAAAACAACCACTAACCTTTTTTCAAAATTATTTTCCATCCTCTTTTTCAGCATGCTCCTGCCGTTGATCGGGCTGGGACAATCGGGTCAGGACATCTATTTTACTGCTCCCTGTGATTCCTTCAGCATCGTAAACCTGCCAACTCAGGCGGCCAGGATAAAAAATAACATCATGGTACTCGATTCAACACTCAATGCGACCATTTCGCACAAACCTGAAGATAAGGATGCGACTGCATATTACCACTTTAATTTTTATGTTGATTGCCAGGGACGGTATGTTGCCTCCGCACTGGATACATATGACGGAAGCATGGGAATGGCTACCCGGGTATTAAAACTGCTGAACACCCTGATCGTGTGGTCCCCTGCTCTGCAAAATCAAACTCCTGTAAATTCGATGGTGACAGTAAATGTCCAGATCCGGAAAGGAAGAATTTCAATACAACCCTAAATTGCAGAACCTCGCTGCAAGTAGCTGGGGAATGCGATCGCGCGGATTCAATTTCTAAATCCTTACGTTTCTAAAGATTTCGTACCTTTGCCTTTATTTAATCTAAATTAATTGGCAATCCTTCTCGATTTACATCAGGGCGAATCCGGGCTGATCACCAAAGTGAAGGGCCGTGGCGCCTTTCGCAAACGCATTACCGAAATGGGTTTTGTGAAAGGGAAAGAGGTCACCGTGATAAAGGCTGCACCTTTGCAGGATCCCATTGAATATAAGATCATGGGATACCATGTATCACTCAGGCAAAGCGAAGCCCTCCTGATCGGGATTCAACCATATTCAGATGCATCCTCTTTTTCAATGGCTGAAGGGGATTCCAGCAGCTATAACGGGATCTTTGAGGAAAAATCGCTGAGGAACGACACCGGGGACAAGGGAAAGGTGATCGATGTTGCGCTGGTCGGAAATCCGAATTGCGGGAAAACCACCCTGTTCAACTTTGCTTCCGGTCTGCATGAGCGGGTTGGCAATTTCAGCGGGGTAACCGTTGATTCAAAAGAGGGATCATTCAAACAATCAGGATATACCTTCAACATCACCGATCTTCCGGGAACATACTCCCTGACAGCCTATTCACCCGAAGAGCTCTTTGTCAGGGAACATATCATCGGGAAAATCCCGGATATTGTAGTTAACGTGGTGGACGCCTCCAATCTCGAACGCAACCTGTTTTTAACCACCCAGCTCATCGATATGGATATCAGGGTGGTGATTGCCCTGAATATGTTCGATGAATTCGGGAAACAGGGACATCAGCTCGATTACCGTGCATTGGGAAAACTACTTGGAATCCCTGTCATTCCTACCGTCAGCTCCAGGGGGACCGGGATTCCCGAATTGTTCGATCGGCTCATTGAGGTGTTTGAAGACCGTGACCCGGTTATCAGGCACGTTCACATCAATTATGGCCAGGAACTCGAAAGGTCAATCCTGAAAATCCAGGATGCAATCTGGATGGACAAACCGCTTACCGACCGCATTTCATCGCGCTATTACGGGATCAAACTGCTTGAAAAAGATACCGATGTGATTTCATCCCTGAAATCATCACCGCAATGCGCATCCATCCTGAAAGTTGCTGACCTGGAGATTCACCGTCTGGAGACGATGTTCAAGGAGGATTCGGCGACCCTGGTCACCGATGCCAAGTATGGATTTATTGCCGGGGCCCTCAGGGAGACCTTAACGCCAGGCAACCGTGATCGACATGTAAAAACCGGCAGCGAACGGGTTGACAAAGTGTTAACCCATAAATGGCTTGGGTTTCCCATCTTCATCCTCTTTCTCTGGGTGATGTTTCAGTCAACTTTTTCAGTCGGCGAATATCCGAAACACTGGATTGACCTGGTTGTTTCCCGGATCGGCTTTCAGGCCAGCGCGCTCCTTCCGCCAGGTCCGGTGAAAGACCTTTTGGTCGATGGGATCATCAACGGGATTGGCAGCATCATCGTTTTTCTGCCGAACATCCTGATCCTGTTTTTCTTCATTTCCCTCATGGAGGATACAGGCTACATGGCCAGGGCCGCATTTATCATGGATAAACTGATGCATAAAATGGGCCTGCACGGGCAGTCGTTTATTCCACTCATCATGGGGTTCGGATGCAATGTGCCTGCCATCATGGTAACCCGCACCCTGAAAGACCGGAATGACCGGTTGCTCACCATGCTGATAAATCCTTTCATGTCGTGCAGCGCCCGTTTGCCGGTGTATATCCTGATTGCCGGGGCCGTATTCCCTCAGCATGCAGGGAGTGTGATTTTTGGCCTCTATATGACCGGGATTATGCTCGCCGTGCTGATTTCCCTCGTTTTTAAAAGAACCCTGTTTAAAAGCAAAGAAGCTCCGTTTGTCATGGAATTACCCCCCTACCGCCTGCCCACCTTCAGAGTCATCATGCGGCATATGTGGGAAAAGGGACAACAATACCTCAGCAAGATGGGTGGGGTGATTTTAATTGCCGTGATCCTGATCTGGGCGCTTGAATATTTCCCGGCCGGAAGTAAAGCCAGCCCCGGCGAAAGACTGCAACAATCCTACATCGCCCGGATCGGGAAAACCATCGAACCGGTAATCGCGCCCCTGGGCTTTGACTGGCGCATGGGCGTCAGCCTGATTACAGGTGCCGCCGCCAAAGAGGTGGTGGTAAGCACCATGGGCGTTCTGTTCGGATCAAGCCATTACCATGAAACAACGGCACCTCAAACATTGGGGGTACGGCTGCAGCAGGCCACCCGCCAGAACGATCCGCATGTCGGAGAGAAACTGTTTACACCGCTCGTCGGAATATCCTACCTTCTTTTTATCCTCATTTACATGCCTTGCATTGCGGTGGTTGCCACGGTAAACCGGGAATCGGGCAGCTGGAAATGGGCGCTTTTTCTCATAACCTATACTACGGTGCTTGCATGGATGGTATCCTTCATCGTTTTTCAAACTGGCAGTTTAATTTTATCCTGAGATGATTATCCAATATTTGATCGTCGGATTATTGGTCGGGGCAGCCCTGACTTTGACCATTGCAAGGCTGATCCGCTTTTTCAAAGCCCCGGCCTCCGGCTGTGATGGATGCTCCGGCTGCAGCCTGGAAGTCCTTAAAACTGAAATACAAAAAAAACACGTCACGCGTCACGCGTCACGTGTCACGTGATAGCCTGTTACCCTGTCACATTTCTCCTTATCTTTACCTCACTCAAATCTGATACGAAATGGAATTTGGCATATGTCTTCAAAGCGCGGTTGCCGTAAGGATGGGACCATCGCACGCCGCTGAAATGGTCTCCCAGGTATTATTCGGCGAACTTTACCGGATTGTTGAAAAGGAGGGCAACTGGGTCAGGGTTCAGCTCCTTTACGACAATTACGAGGGCTGGATCCATCTGCTGCAATCCTGTTCCATCACTGAACAGGAATTCCTGCGGCTGGCCGGCATCGAAACAGCAGTAACCATCGACCTGGTCCAGCTCATGTCGCATGAAAACAGGCAGACCATAATCCCGGTTGTCATGGGGAGTTCCCTGCCTGGTTTTAGGGATGGCCGGATGAAAATCGGCCAGGAAGATTTTCAATTCGAAGGATCAATTGTCAATCACACACTCTCTGAAGAAGCGGCAGGACGGGAGGAGATCAGGATGATCAGGCAGCAACTTGTAAATGATGCGAGACTATACATCAATGCCCCCTACCTCTGGGGAGGCCGCACCCCTTTTGGAATTGACTGCTCCGGCTTTGTTCAGATGGTTTATAAACTAATAAATATTAAGCTCTTGCGTGATGCGGCACAGCAGGCAACACAAGGAGAGGTGATCAGCCTTCTGGCGGAGGCCGAGCCCGGAGATCTTGCCTTCTTTGATAATGAGGAGGGAAAAATAACCCATGTTGGGATGCTGACCGACCGGTCGCACATCATTCATTGTTCAGGAAAAGTGCGCACCGATGCCCTGGATCACCAGGGAATATTTAATGATGAAGTTCAGAAATACACCCATAAACTGAGGCTGATAAAGAGAATCGTCTGATGAATGACGAATGACGATTTTTTTCGTCACGCGTCACGTGTCACGTGTCACAACCTCTTACCCTGTCACCCTGTTACCCTGTTACCTTTTCACCCGAATCCTCGCATCAACCGCCACCACTTTGTCCTGCTTCCCAAGTAACGGATTGAAATCCAGTTCAATGATCTCTGGGGCTGCCATAAGCAGCGCTGAAAGGCGAAGCATCACATCGGCAAATAAATCCTCGTTGACTCCCTGCTGACCACGAACCCCCTGGATGATCTTGTAACTCTTCAGGCTCCTGATCATGGCACGCGCCTCTTCAACGGAGAGCGGTGACAATCCAGCTGAAACATCTTTCAGTACCTCAATGAATATTCCCCCCAGGCCACACAGGATCAGGTGTCCGAATTTTGGTTCAAATTTGGCGCCGATAAAGAGTTCAATGCCCGAAAGCATAGGCTGGATAAGTATCGCCGTTGTATCCTTTATTTTTATCATGCGGTTAAACTCCCGGGTAACCGACGGTTCATCCCTGACATGAAGCACCACCCCGCCCACATCCGATTTATGAACAGGACCCACCACCTTCATCACGACGGGAAATCCCAGTCGGGCAGCCGACCTGGAAGCCTCTTCCGCTGTAGTCACCACCGCTTCGCCGGCCCGTGGAATTCCACAGGCATCCATCAAACCCTGGATGGCTGCCGGGGGAAGGTACCCGTCAACCGAATGATCAATGATGGCCCTGATTTTCAACTGATCCACCACAGGAAGCTCTGGAACTTCAATGGCAGGTTTTGGGGTGTGATAAACACGGGCCAGTGCATTTCCAAAAACCACCTCATCGGGAAAAAACACCCGGCCTTTGTCGGTAAATATCCCTGTTTCCTCCTTAGCGGTAATGATGGAGGGCAATATCGGGTATACGGGCTTTTTTGATGCTGACATTTTTTTATCCAGCAGGTCGTAAACGTCATACACGGGAGTGAGCCCGGGAGTACCGAAAATGACCGCCATGCCGTCAATTTCATCGAACTTCCGGTCCGCATAATCGATGATGGTCCCCAGTTGCTGGGCGGTTCCGGTGGCGAGAAAGTCGATCGGGTTTGCAACGGAAGAACCCGCGAGCAATTGTCCCAGGAGCTCTTTGGCCTCAGGATGATCGATGTGAGGGACATTCATTCCTGCATGCGATAGGGCATCGGTCAGCATGACCGCCGGGCCTCCTGCATGGGTGATGATGGCCATGTTTTTCCCCTTCAGTTCGGGGAAGGTGAATACAGAAGCCACGCTGATCAGATCCTGACGTCCGTAACAGCGCACAATGCCGGCCTTGCGGAACAAGGCATCCACGGCCACATCGGGACTGGCCAGTGCGCCTGTATGCGATGAAGCCGCCCGGCTGCCCGCTTCGGATGATCCCGCCTTGACGGCTGCAATCTTACAACCTTTGCGGATCAGGGAAGAGGCATGTTTCAGCAAAAGCCCGGGCTTCGAAATAGTTTCAATATAAAGCAGTTTAACCCTGGAGGAGGTCTCCGGGTCATAACTTTCGTCGAGATGGGCCAGAATCTCTTCAACCCCGAGTTGGGCACTGTTCCCTACTGAAAATACCTGCGAGAAGGTGAGTCCGTTCGGTATGCCGGCCTCCATAATAAAAACGGCTGTTGCACCCGATCCGGAGATAAAATCGCACCCCTTCGGGTTGAGTTTCGGAATTGGTTTGGTGAAAACACCGTGGTAGGCCGGGGTAAGCACCCCGATGCAATTCGGGCCGATCAGCGAACCACCCACCGAATTGATTGTATCGATGATTTCATTCTCCAGGATTCTTCCCTCTTCACTCTCTTCACTGAATCCTGCCGATAAAACGATAAAGGCCCGGGTATTTTTTCTGTTGACCAGCAATTCAATGGTTGCCGGGATGAACTTCGCAGCAATGGCAAGGATGGCCAGGTCGACATCAGGTAACTGTTCCGGATCATTGAAACTTTTAATTCCCTGAACCTCCCGCTCCTTCAGGTTGGTGACAAATAATTCTCCGTTGAAATTTCCTTCAATAAGATTTCGGAGAACAGCCCCGCCGGGCTTATGAACATCGTTTGAACCACCTATCACAACAATACTTCTGGGGTTCAGCAGTGCCTGGTTAATCATACTGGAAGTTTTTGGCAAAAATATTAAATCCGGGAATCAATCCTAAATCAAAAATCGTATATCGTATATCGTAAATTGATCCGTCTTACAGAAACTTAACAAACGGAACAAAGGCTGCCGTTTTGGCCTTGTATTCCTGCCAGTCGGGGTGTTCCTGGTATTTCTTTTCAAGCATGGGGACTCCCGATACAAAGCGAAGAAACAGGGTAATGACCACAGGGCTGATCAGGGTATACCATCCGTTTGGAAAACTCAATGCATAAAAGCTGATGCCCCACCAAACAAGTGCTTCACCAAAATAATTCGGATGTCGTGTGACGGACCACAATCCGGTTGTCATGATTTTTCCTTTGTTTGATGGATCCTTTTTAAATTCAGCAAGCTGGTAATCGCCAATGGCTTCGAACATGAATCCAACACCGAAAACAACAAGACCGAGGGAATCCCAAATCCCTATGATGCCTCCCCTACTGAAATTGATAAACCAGATTGGAGCGGAAATGATCAGCATCAGCAACCCCTGGAGCATGAATATCTGGAAAAAGCTGCGGAGGTAGAAGTACTTCCATGTATCCCGCCAGGCCTTGTAGCGAAAATCCTCCCCTTTCCCGCTGTTTCTTACCATGATATGGAACGACAACCGCAATCCCCAGAGCAGCACCAGCAGGCTGACGATCATTTTCCTGAGGTCAACCTCCCCCGACTGGATGATCGAATAAACCGCAACCAGGATAAAACCAGCGCCCCAGGCCACATCGACAATGGAATTGTCCTTCCGGATCAGGGCAAGAATGAAGATGATGGTCATGTAAAGACAGATGACCAGTCCAACTTCAAGAACAATATTTTGAAAATCAATCAAAATGTGTAGAATTTAAACCCTTTGTAACCCTGTAACTTTATTACTTTATTACCTTGTCACCCTGTTACCCTGTCACCCTGTTACTATTCAAGCATCAGTGAAACGCACGCAATCCCGGGGCCGGTATTGGCAGCAATCGCCGGAGAGGCGTGGTCAATGTACAATGGTTTTTTACCTGTAAGCGCCTCCATCTGAGCCGAATACCATTGAGCGGCAGCGGTGTTGTTGGCATGGGTGATGGCATATTCCCACACTTTTTTACCCTTGGTAATCTCCGCGATATTCTTCATCACCTTCTTCATGCTGCCTTTCTCTGTAAAGGATTTCGAGAGAAGTGATGCTTTTCCCTGGTGATCAACCCAAATCACCGGCTTAAGATCCAAAAGTCTGGCCACAAAACTTTTAAAAGGGCTGACCCTCCCGCTGCGGATAATATATTTCAGGGTAACCACATTCACACGAATAAAGGACTTTTCCTTCCATCCCTCCATTTTTGCCATGATCTCATCGTGGGTGGCTCCGCTCTCGAGGGCGCGGGCAGCACGCAGCAGCAAAAGGCCTAAACCGCCGGTCAGCGTTTTGGAATTTACGACGTCAATCTTTTTCCCGCTCCGGGAGATGACATCCTTCGATCCCTTGTCGCTGCTGGAATAGGTTCCGCTCAATCCTTCGCTTAAATGGATCCCGATGACAGAGCCATAGTGGGTGGACAGGTATTCATATTTATTCTGAAATTCTTTGGATGCAGGCTGCGCGGATGAGGCATTCTGTGCCGACTTTTCCTGCATGGCATAAAACTGCGGCGGATTGATGGTCACCCGGTCAAGAAAATAGGTCTCCCCGAAATGGACAGACAATGGCACAACATGGATCTGGTACTTATCAATCAGCTCTTTGGGCAGGTCGCAGGATGAATCAGTTAAAAGTGCAACATCCGATTTGCGGTTAAACTGGATCTCATTTTGCATCACCATATCATCAACCTTTTGGTAGGTGATATTTCCGAACTTTTGCAATTGTGAAAATACCTCGGCCGGAAAATCTGTATGGATATGCACCCTGATCTTCTGAGGCGAGCCGGCAACCACCACTGAATCTCCGCAATGCTGGATAAAATTCCTGATCTTGTGTTTATCCAGACCCTCCCCGTTGATAAGTGCTTCCGTGCAAAACCTGAATGTGATCTGATCGTGGGGCATCTCGACCGCTTCCTCAGCATCTTCGGCTGCATTCACGTTGCTCTGCATTGCTTTTTCAGCGCCCATCGTAAAAAAGTCGATGATCCCTTCGAGCCAGAAAACAAATCCTTTGGCTCCGGCATCCACCACATGGGCACGTGCAAGAACTTCAAGCTTTTTGGTTGTGGAGGCCAGCGATTCGAGTGCCTTGCTGTAAGCTTCAACCAGAAGTTTGATGAAATCATCAAACTGATCCTTCAATAAATAGATGTAATCAGCCCATGCTTTGATCACGGTCAGAATGGTACCTTCAACCGGGTTCGAGATGGCATCGTAGGCATAAGCAACAGCCTTCTTCATGCTTTCGGCAAAGGACTGTATATCAATGGTCGCATTGGATTTAATCTCATTTCCGAAACCATAAAGGAACTGGGCAAAGATGATCCCGGAATTTCCACGGGCGCCGATAAGCGCAGCATCAGCAAGAGCTACGGCCGTTTGTTTGAGATTATCGGTCGGTATGATTGCATCCATGATGGAACGCATGGTTGAGGCCAGATTCGTTCCGGTATCGGCATCGGCAACCGGAAACACGTTAATTTTGTTGAGGAGTTTTTGATGTTCGAAAATCCGTTGAGCACCGGCAAGAAACGAGTAATAGAGTTGTTTTCCGTCAAGCTCCCTAATCTTTTGAACTGGTTCTGTCAAGAGGTTAAGATTTAAAACTGTGCAAAGATACTACTTTTTTACTTTTGAAATTCCAACTGCTTTAACAGCGGACAATTACCAATCATCCGTAAGAATTCATTCATCCTTGTATGCTGCTAAAATATTCTATTATCTGCTTCCGTCGACAATAAATTCGTATTTTTGTGCACAATTTAATTTTAACCAATAAATCTTAAAATTATTCATCCTTATGAAAAAGCTTGTTCTCTCATTGGCACTTGTGATGGTTACCTCCTTTTCATTACTTGCACAGGAGGCCGCTCAACCACCGGTTAACCCCAACGCAGCTGAAATCTCCTTCGCCAAAACAGTGCATGATTATGGAACCATTGTGCAGGGCAGCGATGGCACCTGCGAATTCAAATTCACCAACACCGGCAAAGAACCATTGATTTTATCAAGGCCTCAGTCTTCGTGTGGATGCACCGTTCCCACCTGGCCGCAGGAACCAATCCTTCCCGGTAAAAGTGACGTGATCAAGGTAACCTACAATACAAACAATATCGGCCCAATCAACAAAACTATCACAGTGAATTCCAATGCCAAGACCGCCCGCATCATTTTGCAGATCAAAGGCACTGTGACCGCCAAACCCGCCACGACCCTGCCCGAAAAAACCGGAGATCAGGGAGCTGTACCGATTAATAAATAAAACCATGCCAACCATTTCGCAACGCGGCCAGTCCTGCCCCCCCTCCCCGATCCGTAAACTCGTTCCCTTTTCAGATGAAGCAAAAAAGAAGGGGATCAAAGTGTATCATCTTAACATCGGCCAACCCGACATCGAAACTCCGCCGAATGTACTGGATAAAATCCGCAATACCGATCTGAAGGTGATTGAATACAGCCATTCTGCCGGCATGCTTTCGTACCGGAAAAAACTGGCTGAATATTATAAAAGGGTCTCCATCGATGTCACTCCCGATGAGATGATCGTCACCACCGGCGGATCGGAAGGGATCCTTTTCGCCATGATGAGTTGCATGAACCCCGGCGACGAAATTATTATCCCAGAACCTTTTTACGCCAACTACAACGGCTTTGCCGTGGCAGCCGGTGTGGTGATAAAGCCCATCGAATCGTTCATTGAGGATGGTTTCGGACTTCCCCCGATGAGTGCCTTTGAAGAGGCAATCACGCCACGCACCAAAGCCATCATGGTCTGCAACCCCAACAATCCAACCGGATATCTCTATTCAAAGGAGGAGTTGAGCCTGTTGCGCGACATCGTTAAAAAGCATGATCTCTATCTCTTTGCCGACGAGGTTTATCGTGAATTCTGCTATGATGGCAAAGAGCACTTCTCTGTGATGAACCTCGAAGGGATCGATCAGAATGTGATTCTGCTTGATTCCATTTCAAAACGTTACAGTGCGTGCGGCGTAAGGATCGGCGTTCTTATTTCCAGGAACAGGGAGGTGATCGGCACCGCCATGAAATTTGCACAGGCGCGGCTGAGCCCGCCCACCTTCGGCCAGATTGCCGGCGAAGAGGCAGTGAACACCCCCGAAAGCTACCTGGTGAAGGTGCTGGCTGAGTATGTCAGGCGCCGTGATATCGTGGTTGAGTCGATCAATAAAATGGAGGGCTGTTTCTGCCCGAATCCGGGAGGAGCCTTTTACGCGGTTGCCCGCCTGCCCATCGACGATTCCGACAAGTTCTGCCAGTGGCTGCTTGAAGATTTCAACTATGAGGGAAAAACTGTCATGCTTGCCCCTGCAACCGGGTTCTATTCTACCCCGGGCCGCGGCAGGAACGAAGTGCGCATCAGCTATGTGTTGAATGTTCCCGACCTGATCGGTGCCATGAAATGCCTGGAAGAGGGAATGAAAGTCTATCCGGGGAGAAAATCAGTATAACAGGTACTTCCCCCTTGTTTTTCTGAATTTTTCTATGGCTGGTTTCCAGCTCTCCCTGATCTCTTTTTCTGTTTTTCCGCTGATGATCTGCTGCTGCAATTTGGCATTGCCGGCCAGTTTATTGAAGTACCCGTTAAAAAATCCAGGGTTGCCCTGCCAGTCACGACAGGCTTCGATCAGCCATTCAAGGTTGATCTTTTTCGGACCGCCCGGATTCTTCGTGGAATATCCCCGCAAATCCGCACCATGGCATAAAACCCCTTCATAAGGAGGATGAACGCTGACCCCCGGAATACTGACAGGGGTAAAGGTAAAGGCCATGTCCTTCATTTCAGGACAGCCAAACACCTCGAAGGGATAGGGCGTTCCCCTTCCCACGCTGATTGCAGTTCCTTCAAAGAGACACAGCGACGGATAGAGATACACCGCATTGCTGTTCGGCAGATTGGGAGATGGCCTCACTGGTAAATCGTACATGGTCTGGTGGGTGTAGCCCATCAACGGGATCACCTGCAAATGGCATTTTACCCCATTGGAAAGCCACCCCTCTCCATTCACCATCAGTGCATACTCCCCGATGGTCATCCCGTAAACCACCGGAACCGGATGCAGACCCACAAAAGAGGTAAATTGCTTTTCAAGTACCGGTCCGTCAATGTATGAACCATTCGGATTGGGACGGTCAAGAACCACGAGTGGAATTTCGTTTTCAGCACAGGCCTCCATCACATAGGTCAGGGTGGAGATATATGTATAAAAACGAACGCCGACATCCTGCAGGTCAAACAACACCAGGTTTATGCCGGCCAGGTCGTTGGCGGAGGGTTTTGAATGCTTGCCATAGAGAGAGACCACCTCGATCCCGGTCAGGGAATCAACCTGGTTGCCGACTGGCTCCCCGGCCTCTGCCTTCATCCGGAACCCATGTTCAGGGGAAAAGATCCGGCTGATTTGTATTCCATCATGCACCAGGGCATCTACTGTATTGATCTCCGCAACAACCGATGATTTATTTGCAATAACGGCAATCTGCTTCCCCTTCAGCAGGGGGTAGTAGAGTTCTGTTCGCGCAGCGCCAACCACGACCTGGGCTTCGCTTACAGACAAAACGAATAAAAAAAACAACAGGAAAAAAATACCGGGAATCGCCTTTATGCGATAGAAGCAGGCATGACGGACAGAGGTTCTCATAACACAATAAAAAAACTCATACTTTTGCAAAGTAAAGATATCTTTCCTTTGAATACTGAATTTTTTCTGGCATCCCGCATCGTTTCACGTAGCAAGGGGAATTTCTCCTGGACCTTTGTCGTGATCGCCATCACCTCCATTGCGCTTGGGCTGGCCATCATGTTCGTTGCCGTGGCCATTCTAACAGGGTTTAAAAAAGAGATCCGGGAAAAGGTGGTGGGATTTGGCGGACATGTCCAGATCACCCGGTTTGCCGAAAACAACTCCTACGAACCTCAGCCCATCGAAAAAAACCAACGATTCTATTACCGGTTGCAACAAAACAAGGAGATCAGCCACATCCAGTCATTTGCGATCAAGGCAGGGATCATCAAGACGAAAGATCAGATTCAGGGCGTGGTGCTGAAGGGCATAGGGACAGATTTCGACTGGTCGTTCTTCAAGGATAAAATGATGGCCGGGCGGATTTTCAAGGTGAGCGACAGCACGCGGTCGGACGAGGTGATCATTTCAAAGAGAATTGCCAACATGCTGAACCTGAAAGTAAACGACGACTTGCGGATGTATTTTATCGTTGGAAATAACACCCTCGGCCGAAAGTTCAGAATATCCGGAATTTATAATACCGGGCTGGAGGAGTTTGACAAGCTCTATGTAATCGGCGACATCCGTCACATTCAGAAATTAAACAATTGGAATCAGGGCCAGGTGGGCGGTTTTGAGGTATTCCTGAAAAATTTCGACGACATCGACCGGATGGGGGTTTACATTTATCATCAGATTGGCTTCAGCCTGGATGCCTCCACAATCAAAATGTTGTATCCGCAGATATTTGACTGGCTCGATCTGCAGGACATCAATGTGCTGATCATCCTGATTCTCATCATCCTGGTATCATCAACCACCATCATTTCAACGCTGCTCATCCTCATCCTCGAGCGCACCACAATGATCGGCGTGCTGAAAGCGCTTGGCATGAGGAACGGGGCAATCAGGAAGCTGTTCCTTTACAATGCCATGTATATTGTAGGATGGGGAATGCTGTGGGGGAATGTAATCGCCTTTACCCTTTGCCTGCTTCAGAAAAAGTTCGGGCTGGTCAAGCTTGCACAGGAATCCTATTACGTCCCGGTAATACCTATCAACCTGAATGGCTGGAACATCCTGATGCTGAACCTGGGAACGATGCTGGTTTGTTATCTGATCTTTGCAATTCCCTCCTATGTAATATCGCGGGTCACACCGCTTAAGGCCATCCGGTTCAGTTAAAGCCTGTTCAGGACATTTACAAGTTCCGACAGCCGGAACGGCTTGCTTATATAGCTGTTCATGCCTGCCTTAAAACATTCCGCTTCATCCTCCTGGGAAGTGTTGGCCGTGATGGCGCAGATATGAACGGGAATCCGCCCGGGTTGGAGGGCCTCCATTTCCCGGATCTTCTGCGTTGCAGTAATTCCGTCCATCTCAGGCATCAGCATATCCATAAGGATCAGGTCATACTCCTTTTTTTCAGCCATCTCCACTGCAATTCTTCCGTTTTCGGCAAGGTCGGTTGCATGGCCCATCTTTTCCAGTGTAACAAGTGCCACTTTCTGATTGATAAGGTTGTCTTCGGCCAACAGAATATTTAAAATCCGCTTTTGGTCATCCATCAGGTGCTGATCGATCTCATCCTGTACTTCGTCCTCAGCGCGGTGTATCTTTGTCAAAGCTTCCCTGATCCTGCTTTTAAGGCGGCTGAGGGTATAGGGTCGCACCAGGGCTGTCTGGAATCCGGCAGCAGTGAGTTCGGATGACGAAACAGGGAATAGGCGTGAAGTGGCGAGCAGTAACTTTGACCGTTCCAAAAGAGGATCCTTCTTGAGGGAGGTGGCAAATTTCAACCCGTCGGTACCGGTCATCTGAAATTCAACTGCCACCAGGTTATAAGCCTTTTTGATTTCAGCCTGATGGTGGATCTTATTGACCGCATCGGCTGAAGTTTCGCTTTCATCCACCTCTGCATCCCACCGTTCAAAGTAATTCCTCAGGATGGTGCGCCGGCTTTGCCGGGGATCGATGATCAGCACCTTTAATCCCTGGAGCAACTCCTTCATCGGATCGGAAATCTCGCTGTCCTTATACCTTTCGAAGAGGACAATAAACGAAAAGGTTGTGCCACGGCCGGGTTCACTCTCTACCGTGATCCGGCCATTCATACGGTCTGCCACTCTCCTGGCAATGGCCAGGCCAAGGCCTCCGCCACCGTATTTCATCGACTCGGTCGATTCAAGTTTCGAGTAGGAGGTAAATAATTTCTTGATGCCTTCGTCTGAAATTCCGATCCCGGTATCGCAGACATTAAACTTCACCTTTACCGTCTCATCATCCCATGACATGAATTCAGCTTCAATCCTGACCTCCCCCTTCTCGGTAAATTTGAGTGCATTGTCAGTGAAAATTTTTAACACCTGCCTTAGCCTCAATGGATCTCCGACCACCTCGACCGGGATATTCGGGTCCTGGTACGATAGAATTTCCACCCCTTTTTCATTGGCCTTATCCACAAATGATGCCGTTACCTCCTCCACCACCTGGTGGATGCTGAAGGGCTTTTCATGGAACTCAAGTTTCCCCGATTCGATCTTTGAAAATTCAATGATGTCATTCAGGATCGCCATGAGATTTGTGGCTGATTTCACAATGACATTGAGGTATTCAACCTGTTCCTGTGTCAGTTTTGACTGCTTCAGAATTTCCGACATCCCGATCACCCCTGCCATCGGGGTATATATTTCGTGGGATATGCCCGCCAGAAAATTACTTTTGGCCCGGTTGTCGGCAACAGCCTGGTCGCGTGATACAACGAGCTCATTCTCCATGTGCTTCCGGGCATCCATGTCGATAAGCACCCCCGATAACCGCAATGGTTTGCCATAAATATCGGTTTCTATCACTTTCCCTTTGTCAAGGAACCATTTCCATGTTCCGGATTTTGTTTTCACCCGGTATTCCGCCTCATAATTGGGACTGTCGCCCGAAAAGTGTGCATTCAGCCTGGCCATGACCGCATCATAATCGTCTGAATGGATCATTCTCGCAAATTCACTAAACGTCCCGGGCATTTCGTCGACGTGATATCCAAGCAACCTTGCCCTGTTTTCGTTGAAATGAATTTTTCCGGTAACGTAATCCCAGTCCCACCAGGCCAGGTCACCGCCAAACAGCGACCGCTCATTCCGTTCAAAGGAAACGGACAAATCACGCTGCAGCTTCTCCAACCGGTCATTCGAGTCCTGGTATACCCGTTGAAGATGCTCCCATTGCTGGGAAGCCAGTCTCATTATTTTATTCTCCTTCTCGAGTTCCTCTATTCTCTTCAATAATTTTTCGGACATGTTACACGAATTTAAAGGTAACCGCAACAAACTTATTTAAACTTCAAATCCGGATAGATCAGATCAAGCCCGCATTTCAGATTCTGTAAATAGTCCATCGCTTTGCGGACAAATTTCTTCGGGATCAGCGAACCGTGCTGCGGCAAAATCGCATCCAGCTCCAGATTACGGATGCGGCTGATAAATCCCCGGGCAGCAATATTGCTGGCCATATAATCGATGTGAAAAAGTGTCAGTTTCAGTTCATGCCGGCTGAAGTCATCCACCACCAGTTTCCAGTCCATATCAATGGCCGCCCAAATATCTCCTGAGAAAAGAAATTTCGCACTTTGATCATAGGTTGTGAAGGCTCCGGGAAAATGAAGAAAGGGCGATTCGAAAAAGGTTAATTTTCGTCCCGATGTAAAAGTATAAACCGGGTTTTCATTGATGTTGACAAAGTTATAAACCGGTTTTCCGTAATGCGGGAGCAGGATGTTCGTGCGCACCGAGGTAATGATCTTGATGGAAGAATCGATGGCCAGCCAGTCAACCATCGAGGCCGCCACATCCGGATCCTGATGGCACAGGATCAGGGCTGTCACTTTTTCTATCGGAAGTATCTGTAATACGCGGCTCTTCACGAATTCAAAAGAAGAATGTCCACCGGGGTCCACCAGGATCGCCTCCTGCCCGTCGACGATCAGGTAGGTATTGCACCTGAACGCTGAATCTTCGGGAGTCCCGAGCCAGTATATTGCATGACCATTATCCTGGAACAAGGGGGTTTGTTTATCATAGCGATCCATGAATAAACGTCCGAGTTCAACCAAATCAATTGTATTCATGGTTTAAAATTTAAGGTTTCTTATGAAGGCCACACTCCTTATACTCAGGCTGCTCCCACCACCAGCGCCCGGCACGGACATCCTCGCCTGGCTGGATCGACCGGGTGCAGGGTATGCAGCCGATGCTGGGGTAACCCTTTGAATGCAATTCATTCAAAGGTATTTTATTTTCGACGATATAGCGCTTGAGCCATTCACTTTCCCATTGTATCAGCGGGTTGACCTTGATGATACCCTGCCTGTTGTCCCACTCAACGAGGGAGGCGCCAGAACGGGTAACCGATTGCTCTTTCCGGAGGCCGGTGATCCAGGCCTCCATCCCCTCAAGGGCTCTTCTGAGGGGTTCAATTTTCCTGATATAACAACACAACTGGCGGTTTTCAACACTGTTGTAAAAGAGATTTATCCCGTGCGTATTCACCATCTCCTCCACCCTGGTTGCATCCGGAAAATAGACTTCAATCGGAAGGCCATACTTTTTCCGGGTTATATCGAGGGTATCACAGGTTTCCTGGAAAAGACGGCCGGTATCAAGGGTGAAAATTTTAACTGGTTTCTTCAATCCCGACAACATGTGTGTAATCACCTGATCTTCAGCACCAAGACTGGTTGAAAATGCAATTTTTCCTGCATATTCCGTTACAAACCACAACAACACCTCTTCGGGGGAGGCATCCGCGAACTGCCGGTTTAATGCATTAATATTATCCTTCATGTTTTACACTTAGCATGAAAATTTTTGTGAATTTACAACAAACAGGAGCACAAATGCAAGTTTTTCCTGCGGGAAAAACGTAATTTTGGAGCAAAACTGGTTCCAATGCGAGTACATTTTATTGCCATCGGCGGAAGTGCCATGCACAACCTGGCCATCGCCCTTCACAAAATGGGATTGACCGTCACCGGTTCTGACGACGAAATTTTCGAGCCCTCCAAAGGAAGGCTTGCCTATTACAATCTGCTCCCGGAGACCCAGGGATGGGATGTTTCTCGGATCACTGCAACCCTCGATGCGGTGATCCTGGGAATGCATGCCAAGGCAGACAATCCCGAATTGCTGAAAGCAAAGGAGCTGGGTTTGAAGATTTATTCCTATCCCGAATATCTCTACGAACAATCAAAAGACAAGATCAGGATTGTGATTGGCGGCAGCCATGGTAAAACAACCATCACCGCAATGATCCTTCACGTTTTCAAACAGGCCGGCGTCGATTGCGATTACATGGTTGGCGCACAACTCGAAGGATTCGACGTGATGGTCAGGCTGACCAAAGAGGCCCGTTTTATGGTGATTGAAGGGGATGAATACCTGACCTCTCCCATCGATTTGCGTCCCAAATTTCACCTGTACAAACCCAACATTGCACTGCTCAGCGGCGTTGCCTGGGACCATATCAATGTTTTCCCCACCTTTGAGAATTACATCGATCAGTTTGTGATCTTTATCAACCAGATTTCTTCAGGTGGATGCCTGATCTATTGCAATGACGATGAAATTCTGAGGGAGATTTGCCCGGGATCAGGAAATGGAATCCGTGTGATCCCTTATTCACTTCCTTCAAGCGAGATCCGGCACGGGGTGACCTTCGTACATGCAGAGAACCACACCTATCCGCTCCAGGTATTCGGAAAACATAACCTTCTCAACCTGAATGGTGCCAGGCTGATTTGTCGTGAGGTCGGAATCAGTGACCTCACATTTTATGAGGCCATGAAATCTTTTAAAGGTGCTTCAAAACGATTGGAGCTGGTTGCAAAAAATGATCAAACAGCAGTTTATAAGGACTTTGCCCACGCCCCGTCAAAAGTCAAAGCCACTTTACTGGCTGTAAAAGAACAATTTCCTGAGCGAAAAGTTATCGCATGCCTTGAATTGCACACCTACAGCAGCCTGAATAAAGATTTTCTGGGACACTATGCAGGGACCCTCGACCCGGCAGATGAGGCATTGGTCTATTTCAATCCCCATGCACTGCAGATAAAGCGTTTACCAGCCATTACTTCGGAGCAAATCTGTCAGGGATTTGCCAACACCGGGCTTGAAGTATACAGCAGTGCAGCTGAGCTCATCGAGCGGCTTATGAAAGAAGACAGTAAAAACTGTGTATTCCTGTTAATGAGCTCAGGAAATTACGATGGAATTGATCTGAAGCAGCTTGGAAGCAAGCTATTGGGAAGTGACAAGTAACGATTTACGAATTACGAATTTTTTCGTCACGCGTCACGCGTCACCTGTCACGCTTTTTTGTCACGCGTCACGCGTCACCAGTCACGCTTTTTTGTCACGCGTCACGCGTCACGTGTCACGTTTTCCTACCCGTTCATCGAAATAAGGAACTCCTCATTGGAGTTGGTGAACTTCATCCTTTCCTTCAGAAATTCCATGGCTTCCAATGGATTCATGTCAGCCAGGTGGTTCCTCAGGATCCAGATACGCTGCAATACGTCCTTCTCCAACAGAAGGTCTTCACGGCGTGTGCTGGAAGAGACAATGTCGATGGCAGGATAGATGCGTTTATTTGAGAGCTTGCGGTCGAGCTGCAGTTCCATGTTGCCGGTACCCTTGAATTCTTCAAAGATCACCTCGTCCATTTTGGAGCCGGTCTCAATGAGTGCCGTAGCAATGATGGTCAGCGAACCGCCATTTTCAATCTGGCGTGCTGCACCGAAAAACCGTTTGGGTTTTTGAAGGGCATTGGCCTCCACACCTCCCGAAAGCACCTTCCCTGATGCAGGAGCCACCGTATTGTAGGCACGTGCAAGGCGGGTGATGGAATCGAGCAGGATCACCACATCGTGACCGCATTCAACCAGTCGTTTTGCCTTCTCCAGGATGATATTCGAAATGCGTGCATGGCGCTCGGCCGGCTCGTCAAAAGTTGATGAAATAACTTCGGCCTTCACACTGCGCTGCATGTCGGTAACCTCTTCAGGGCGCTCATCAATCAGGAGGATGATCATATAAACGTCCGGATGGTTGGCGGCAATGGCATTGGCAATCTCCTTCAATAATACTGTTTTCCCGGTTTTAGGCTGGGCAACGATCAATCCGCGCTGTCCGAAACCAATGGGGGCAAACATGTCGATCACGCGGGTCGACATACTTTCATTTTTATGGCCGGTCAGTTTGAATTTCTTCATCGGGAAGAGCGGGGTCAGGTAGTCAAACGGAATACGATCGCGCACCTCTTCCGGTTTACGGCCATTGATCAGGTCGACCTTGATCAGTGGAAAATATTTCTCACCCTCTTTGGGCGGGCGAATGGTTCCACGCACAGTATCCCCTGTTTTCAATCCGAACAATTTGATCTGAGATTGAGAAACATAAATGTCATCCGGAGAATTCAGGTAATTATAATCGGATGAACGGAGGAATCCGTATCCGTCAGTCATGATTTCAAGCACCCCTTCGCTAACGATAATTCCTTCAAACTCAAAGGTATACTCTTCACGCTGACGTTCCGGATATTTTCTAGGGAAATCGCGGTGCTTGCGCTCATCAGCAGCAGGCAGTGCCTGGGCATCGGAAACAATTGAAGCCCCGTTGGTTTCGGGTTCGGCAGGTTCAACAAATCCATCGGGTTTCTGGATGACATCAACCGGGTCAATGGCAACAAAGGGTTTATCGTTGGGTTCATCAAAATCAAACCGCTCCTCGGGTGTATCAATCAACTCAGGCATGGTCATTTTAACCAGCGGCTCGATGGGAGCCTTCTCCTGGAATGGCCTGAATGGTTTGTTCCCCCTGGGCGGGCGCTGGTCACGGGCAGGACGCTGGTCACGAGGCTGACGAGGATCCTGAGGTGAACGTGGTTCACGCGGAGGAAGTGGTTCGCGGCCGGGACGCTGATCCCTGGGCTGACGCTGTTCGCGTGGCAGGCGGGCTTCAGCGGAAACCGGCTGCTCATTGATTTCGGATGAAATAACCTCTGCAACCGGCACGATTAGCTCCGGCTGAACTTTGGGTTCGCGCGGTTCGCGCGGTTTGATCTCCTGATCCTTGCGCGGACGGCCACGGAATGGTTTAACCTGTTCTTTCTTTTCCTGGTTCAGGATTTCGGGAGTTGGATTGAGTGCCTGGTGATCGAGGATCTTGTAGATAAGATCCTGTTTTTCGAACTTGTCAACTTTGGGGATGTTGAATTGCCTGGCTATTTCGCGTATCTCAGACAGCTCTTTGCTATCGAGGGAAATAATGTCATACATGATTTATGAAGTTTAATTGATTGTATAGTCAATGTAAAAATGAACTATGGATTTGAAAATAATAATTGAAATGGATTGAAAATCAAATAAGAAGTTGTTCGCGGGGATTTAAATCGGCACAAAGATAACCAATTATTCCGGATTGTCAACATTTTTTCTCAACCCCAAATTCTGTCAGCAAAAACTTTCCTAAATTCGCGCAGTTATTAAACAAGGCTCCCATGTTACAACGTATTCAAACAATATTCCTTTTGGTGGTGGCGATTGCCGGCATCCTGCTCTTCTTTTTTCCATTGGCAAATTATTATAATGAGATCCAGGGAAATTATAAATTTTATATCTGGGGGATCCGATGCATGGACCCTGAACCGAAGGTTGCATTCAGCAATTTTTTCACCATTCCGCTGATTTTCCTTGCTGTGGTTTCAGTCATTTTTACAGTATCAACCATCTTTCTATTTAAAAACCGCCCACTGCAGATCCGCATATGCGCCTTCAATGTGCTGGCCAACATCGTGCTGATTATGGTTGTCTTTTTTTTCTATGCCACCCGTATCAAAACCATGACACTTACTGAACCTGATTACAACATCACGGGCATGGTGCTTCCGCTTATCTCCCTGGCATTCCTGGTGCTGGCCACCCGGGCCATCCGCAAAGACGATTCGCTGGTAAAGTCATCGGACAGACTGAGATAAAACGTGACAGGTGACGTGTGACGCGTGACAAAAAATTCGTCATTCGTCACTCGTCATTCTTCATTAGTCACTCGTCATTTTTGTGATATCCAGCACCTCCAGGTCCCGCATATTGTCTCCATCAACAATGAACCGCACGGCGGTAATTGATTTATGCATTCCGTACTTACCGGCAGCCCCGGGGTTGATGTGAAGAAGTTCCCATTTTTTATCATACATCACCTTGAGAATGTGGGAATGACCGCACACAAACAGTTTGGGTTTTTCCTGACCGATTAGTTGTCTTGCCCGGCTGTCATAGCGACCGGGATATCCGCCGATGTGGGTCATCAGCACTTTGACCTGTTCAACCTGAAAAACCAGTACCTCTGGAAATTCTATCCGCACATCCTGTCCGTCGATGTTGCCGTAAACAGCCTTGAGCGGCTTCAGCTCCCTCAATTTCCGTGCAACGGAAATGTCGCCCATATCGCCCGCATGCCATATTTCATCCATCCCGGCAAAGAATTCAAGGACCCTCGGGTGAAGGAACCCATGGGTGTCGGAAAGGATACCAATGTGGAGCATGGGACAAAGATAAAGAAAGGGATTTACGATATACGATTTACGATTTACGATTGACCAATGGCTAATCCCTAATGCCTAATGGCTAATGGCTAATGGCTAATGGCTTTTTTCTACTCCCCGGCTTGCATTTTCCGAAAATAAAGTACATTTACCTTGTCAATGGTAATCAGAAATCAACAATGTCCCACAGAAATATCCTATCCGTTTTGGCTGTATGGTGGCTGGCTGTCAACGCGGTGGGCCAGTCGGTTACTGTGATGACCTATAACATCCGGCTGGACAACGCGGGAGATGGAGCAAATTCATGGCCAATCAGGAAATCCTGGCTCTGTGAGCAGGTCAGGTCGGCAAACCCCGCTATTTTCGGAACACAGGAGGCCCTGATCAACCAGGTGAAATACATCGACTCAGCCTTCACCGAGTACCGTCATATCGGTATCGGGCGTGAAGATGGAATGACCAAAGGCGAATTCAGCGCAATCTGGTATAACCTGAAACGGTTCAGGCTGCTACGGCACGGAACTTTCTGGCTGTCGCCAACCCCCGAAAAAGTGTCTGTTGGCTGGGATGCTGCTTTACCGCGCATCTGCACCTATGGACTTTTCAGGGATATTCCCAGCGGTCGACAGTTTTGGGTGTTCAACACCCACCTTGATCACATTGGCGTGGAGGCCCGTAAAAACAGTGCCATCCTCATCCTTCAGAAAATTGCCCTGTTGAATAAAGCCGGCTGGCCGGTGATTCTCATGGGCGATTTTAACGGGGATCCCGACAGCGAACCGGTGAAAATCATCCTGCGTCAGCTTCAGGATGCGAGACTCTCAGAGAAACGCCAGCCGAAAGCCATGGAAGGCACCTTCAATAATTTCGATTCAAAAAAACCTTCGACCGAACGCATTGATTTCATCTTTACAGGACAGGGAGCCAGTGCCGTAAGTTATTCAGTGCTGAGAGAAGACCGGTATGGCCGGTATCCTTCGGACCACTTCCCGGTAATTGCAGAGATATCCTTTATCCAATAGGACCATCATACATTGATAAAAAAACAGCCTATCGTTCATCCGGTGACCTCATTTTACATTGTCGAACTGGTTCTGTAATTTTGATTTCTGTTATCCTGATTGGGTTAATTAACCTACTTTTGTCTTTTATTATCTGATTTTCCATGGAGAGAATATTCATCATTGTTTATGGACTGGCCTTTGTCGTAGGCTTTATCCTGCTCTACTACAAGCTGGCCAGATCGGGAAATAAACAAGGTACGACGGCCCTGGATGAGATGAAAACGGCGGTCGATCAACTGAATAAAGAGAAAAGCGTACTGGAAGAGCGTGCCAGAATGTTGCAGGATCAGCTCGACCAGTCGGCCTTGCAAACCCGGGATAAAGATGCAGCCATCCTCCAGCTGAACAATAAATTGACCGCCAGTGTCACTGAATATAATAACCTCCTCAAGCGACTGGATGAGCAGAATGCCGATCTCGAAAAGTTGCAGGACAAGTTCAGGGTTGAATTCAAGAACCTGGCCAACGAAATCCTGGAAGAAAAAACGCAGAAGTTCACCGAGCAAAACAAGATAAAACTGGACGAGATCCTGAAACCGCTGGGGGAAAAGATCCGCGATTTTGAAAAGAAGGTAGAGGAAACCTACGATAAGGAGTCAAAACAAAGGTTTTCACTCGAACGGGAAATTAAAAACCTCACCGACCTTAACCAGCAGATCAGCAAAGAGGCGAGCAACCTCACCAACGCGTTAAAAGGACAGGCCAAGACCCGCGGCAACTGGGGTGAAATCATCCTTGAAAGCATCCTCGAAAAGTCAGGGCTCACCCTCGACCGGGAATTTTTTATCCAGCAATCCTTTACCAATGAACACGGGAAGCGCATGCAGCCCGATGTGATCGTTGCCTACCCCGGTGAGCGCAATGTGGTGATCGACTCAAAAGTATCGCTGCTGGCCTATGAACGTTATGCATCCGCCGATACAAAGGAGGAACAGGAGTTGGCCGCCCGCGATCACCTGCTGTCGGTGCGAAATCACATCACCGACCTGAGCAGTAAGAATTACCAGGATATCTACACCCTGAAGAGCCTCGATTTTGTCATGCTGTTTATGCCGATCGAGCCGGCCTATATGCTGGCCATGCAATATGATCCCAATCTCTGGAACTGGGCCTACGATCGCCGGATCCTGCTTATCAGCCCCACAAACCTGATCGCTGCGCTCCGCATGATCGCCAACCTCTGGCGCGTGGAATACCAGAATAAAAACGCCATGGAGATTGCACGGCAAAGCGGGGAACTGTATGATAAATTCACCGGGTTCCTGGAAGATCTTCAGGATGTGGGCGCCAAAATTGATGCAACCCGCAAGGTGTACGATGCCTCCATGAATAAACTTTCGACAGGCAAAGGCAACCTGATCAGGCGGGTGGAAAACATAAAATCGCTGGGAGCCAAGGCCGGGAAGGAGATCCCGAAATCGCTGCTCGACAAGGCCGAAGAAAATGACCAATGACCAATTACCAATTACCCGATAATATGAAAAAAGAGACTTACATTTACGGTATCCGGCCAACGATCGAGGCGATCAAATCGGGAAAAGAACTGGAGAAGATATTTCTTCAAAACGGATTGAGGGGCGATGGTTTTCATGAACTCTTCAACCTCATCAAGGAGCTGGAAATCCCGTTCCAGTTTGTCCCGATCGAAAAGCTCAACCGCCTGTCGCGTCAAAATCACCAGGGAATTATCTCCTACGTTTCGGAGATCACCTACCAGCAAATTGAAGATCTTGTTCCCTATGTATTTGAGCAGGGCCGGCAGCCCCTGTTCCTGATCCTCGACCGTGTAACCGATGTGCGGAATGTCGGCTCCATTGCCCGCACAGCAGAATGTGCCGGTGTTGACGGTCTCATTCTCCCTGCAAGAGGTTCGGCGCAGATCAATTCCGATGCCATCAAAACCTCAGCCGGGGCCTTGTACAAACTGCCGGTTGTCAGGGCGCAAAACCTAAAGGAGACCATCCAGTTCCTGAAGAACAGCGGGCTGACCATCGTTGCGGCCACCGAGAAAGCCGAAAATGAATATACCAAAGCCGATTACAACAAGCCGATGGCCCTAATCCTCGGATCAGAAGGAGAAGGCATTTCAGAGGAATACCTGAAGCTCACCGATGAGGTGGTCCGGATCCCGCTCGCGGGCGAAATTGAATCACTCAATGTTTCAGTGGCCTCCGGCGTGATTCTTTTCGAAGCGCTGCGGCAGCGGAATGCAAAATAATACCTTCATGAAGCACATTTACAAACACACCCCGGAGATCATCCTGCTGGTCTATGTACTGATCTTCATCGGATTCAAGAACCCGGAGAAAAACTGGGACAGGGTGATCAACAGCGACGGAAAGGGTTACTATGCCTACCTTCCTGCAATTTTCATCTACCACGACCTGCAGTTCAGATTTGTGGAGCAGTATGAAGCGCAATATTACCCTGCGAACCGTTCCGTGTTCAAGGAGTTCAGGAATGATGCCGGATCACGGAAAGTGAACAAATACTTTCCGGGCATGGCTATCTTGTGGCTGCCCTTTTTCCTGTTCGGGCACCTGATGGCGTGGCTGGAGGTCTTCCCTATGGATGGATATTCTCTTCCCTACCAGTATTCCATTGCCTTGTCGGCTTTGCTTTTCCTGTGGCTGGGTGCCCGGTGGCTCCAGAAACTCCTGAAAAGGTTTGGCTCCGACAACCGAACGGCCGCCTTCATCACACTGGCCGTCACCCTTGGCACAAACCTGGTCTTCTTCACAGTGGTCGAGCCCTCCATGACCCATGTTTATTCATTCGCCCTGATCACAGGGTTTGCGCTGACCACCTATAAAATGTTCCATGAATACCGGCCCAAATGGTTCGTCAGGTCACTGCTGCTCTTCATCCTGATCTTCCTCATCCGACCCACCAACGCCCTGGTCCTGCTCCTGGTTCCATTCATCGCCGGAAGCTTTTCCAACCTGGTACAGACCTTCAGGTTGATCCTGTCAGAAAAGGCAACGTTGATACGGGGATTGATCCAGGCTGCAATATTACTGGCAGTTCCATTTGTCCTGTGGTACCTGCAAACCGGGAAACCCATCGTTTACACCTACGGGAATGAGAAACTCGATCTCTATCAACCCCACCTGCTGATGATCCTTTTCAGTTATAACCGGGGATGGTTCCTTTATACGCCGCTGGCCTTTTTCTCCCTCTTCGGGTACATCGGGCTGTACAGGCAAAACCGCTTCAGGTTTTACTGGGCGATGGGCTTTCTGCTGGTATTTACCTATGTTTCATCCTGCTGGTGGGTTTGGTATTATGCCTCTAAATGCGGGCAGCGTGTGTTTATCGACCTGTATGTACTGGTAGCTCTCCTGATCCTTTTTTTATATTTTCAAATCAGGAAGAGGGGGTGGAAAAAGGTCCTTTCAGCCCTGGTTATTCTGCTGATATCGCTCAACCTCCTTCAATTTTATCAGCACACGAAGTGGATCTTTCCGCCTTACAACATCACCCGCGCCATGTATTGGGACTCATTTTTCAGCCTGTCGCAAAAAGCGAAGGTTTATATTCCTGAAGATGGAATAGTTGGTATCAATACGATGTCGAACGACATGGAGCAGGATCAGGGCCATGTATGGATGAATCCCGGAACACGGAATGATACGGTATTCCACCAGGGTCGCTGGTCCTCGAAGACCGATAAAAAAAATCCTTACAGTGTCGGACTGGAAACAAAACTTGATTCCCTCTTCACCACACGAAACCGGCTGATCCGCATCACGGCCTGGGTTCTTGCACCCAAAGAGATGAATGAGGCCACCCTGGTAGCTGATTATCAACTGGATGGAAAAAGCCTGAGCTACAACCAGTTTATTCTTGAGAAATTTGTCCCGGCCGATGAATGGACAAAGGTCGAAATCGCCTGGTATGTTCCGGGAACCCTGCCTTTAAAAGGAACGGCCAAGATCTATTTTTACAATCCGTCGCCATTATATAAACTCTATGTCGACGACCTGACCATTGATTTTATATCCCTGAAGGACGAACCCGATTATCAGAAAATCGAAGGCGTGCTGTTGCCGGAGAAAACCGACAAATAATGACGATTTACGATATACGATATACGATTTACAAATGGCTAATGGCTAGTGGCTAGTGGCTAATGGCTAATGCCTAATGCCTAATGCCTAATGGCTAGTGGCTAATGGCTAGTGGCTAGTGGCAAAAACAACTGAATTTGCAAGTATTGAATGCTGCAATGTACATATTAAAAATTCAGGGTACCGGTAAAATCCCGGACTATATCCAGATCAGGGATCAGGACTTTACGCTGATTGCCTATTTCAGGATAAACAACCCCAAAACGGCGCTCGCCCGGTGCAACCTGCTTCACCGGATGGACGAGATCCTTCAGATCGCCAAAGAGCTCGAATATGGTAAAATTCAAAAACTGGATCAATAACCGAATAAATCAGAACAATTCTTTACTTTTGTTGAAAGCGAATTATCCATCATGACGGGCGAACGCATCATTGAACTCGACAGAGTATCTGTATACCAGGTGGAGAACCTCATCCTGGCCAATGTTACCCTCAGTATCAGCAAAGGTGAATTTCTGTACCTGATCGGGAAAACCGGCAGCGGGAAAAGCAGCCTGCTCAAGACGATTTATGCAGAATTACCTGTCAGGATAGGAACAGCGCGGGTTGCCGGGTTTGACCTCCGGATGCTCCGGAATAAAGACGTGCCCTATCTTCGGCGCAAACTGGGTATTGTTTTCCAGGATTTCCAGTTGCTGATGGACCGCTCGGTCAACGAAAACCTTTTCTTTGTGATGCGTGCCACAGGCTGGAAAGACAAGAGGAAGATGCAAAAACGGCTCCTTGAGGTGCTAGCCAAGGTCAATCTTGGGAATAAAGGCGCCAAGATGCCGCACCAGTTATCCGGCGGCGAACAGCAGCGTGTGGCCATTGCCCGTGCCCTGATCAACGACCCGGAAGTAATCCTGGCCGATGAACCGACAGGGAACCTCGATCCTGAAAGCTCAGAAGGTATTATCAGCCTGCTGATGGATATCTCGAAAACAGAAAGGGCTGTGGTCATGGCGACGCACAACTATACCTTTTTCGATAAATATCCTGCCCGTACGCTGATGTGCGAAAAAGGAAGGGTAATTCCGGCTTAGGCTCCCAGCGTAGCCACCATCACTGCTTTGATGGTATGAAGGCGGTTCTCTGCTTCGTCAAAGACAATGGAGGCCGGTGATTCGAACACCTCTTCGGTCACCTCGAGGCCATTCAACCCGTACTTCTTGAAAATATCGAGTCCGACTTCGGTGTCTTTATTGTGAAATGCCGGCAGGCAGTGCATGAACTTCACCTTGGGATTCCCAGTCATTTCCATCATTTTTTCATTCACCTGGTAGGGCAGCATCTCCCTGATGCGCTCATCCCAAAGTTCCTTGGCTTCGCCCATGGAGAGCCACACATCGGTGTAGACAAAATCAACTCCTTTCACCCCCTCCTCAACCTTTTCGGTAAGGGTGATTTTGGCGCCGGTCGCCTTCGCAATTTCGCGGCATTGGTCAACCAACGCCTGTTCAGGCCAGTATTTCTTCGGTGCACAGGCACGGAAATCCATCCCCATCTTCGAAGCGCCAACCATCAGGGAGTTGCCCATATTGTTGCGGGCATCACCGCAGTAAACAAATGATACCTGATGCAAAGGTTTATCCGAATATTCGATCATGGTTAGAAAATCTGCCAGGATCTGGGTGGGGTGAAACTCGTTGGTGAGCCCGTTCCACACAGGAACACCGGCATATTTGCCAAGCTCCTCAACGATGGATTGGCCAAAACCCCTGTATTCAATGCCATCATACATCCTTCCCAACACCCGGGCGGTATCCTTCATCGTCTCCTTCTTGCCAATGTGCGATCCTTCGGGCCCCAGATAGGTAATCCGTGCGCCCTGGTCGAAGGCAGCCACCTCAAAAGCACAGCGGGTGCGGGTGGAGGCCTTTTCAAAGATGAGGGCGATATTCTTGCCTTTTAATCGGGGCTGCTCTGTCCCAGCATACTTGGCCTTTTTCAGATCCATGGACAGGTCCAATAAAAATTTTATTTCCTGCGGTGTAAAATCAAGCAGTTTTAGAAAGTTGCGGTTGCGTAAGTTGAATGACATAAGAGGGAGTTTAGGGTTACGAATGACGAATTATGAATTACCAATTACCAATGACTATTTACCAATGACTAAAACCTAATGCCTAATGCCTAATGGCTAATGCCTAATAGCTAATGGCTTTTTTTTGCAAATTTAGAACTTTCCCCAGAAATGGCAAAGGGAGGAGCTATTTTACTCCGGCAGCACGCTCGACATTTGGACATCCCTGCCTGATGGCCGCTGGAATGCCTTCAATCCGAATTCCGGCATCAAGGAGAGAATATGCTCAAAAAGCCGGGCCTGGAAATCTTCAAAATCAGCCCAGTCAGGGGGAATATAGAATGCGTACATTTCAAGGGGCAAACCGTTTTCTGTCGGCTGCAACGTACGCACCATGAGGGAGGCGTCCTGGTTGAGATTCGGAATACTTCGAAGGTAATTCAGGACATAAATCCTGAAAAGCCCGAGATTCGTCTGGCTTTCCTCAGTCAGGTTCTGCTCGGCTGGCATGATCCTTTTCGACTGAAGGTTATTTCGCATTTCGATATCAATGAACCGGATCGTTCCAATATCAATCAATATCGAGCGTTTCATGCGGCGTCCGCCAGCTTCACCCATGCTGCGCCAGTTCTGGAACGAATCTGAGATCAGGGTATAGGTCGGTATACAACTCACAGAGTTGTCGAAATTTCTGACCTTGACCGTTACCAGCGACACATCAATCACCGTTCCGTCGGTATTGTATTTCGGCATGGTAATCCAGTCGCCGATATGCAGCATTTTATTGCTCGAAAGCTGCACCCCGGCCACAAAACCCAGGATACTGTCCTTGAATATCAGCATGATCACCGCCGACATGGCACCCAGTCCGGCCAGCAGCGTTAGCGGAGACTGACCGATAAGGACCGATATCATGGCAATTCCCCCGACCACATAGGTAATGATCTTACCGATCTGTACATACCCCTTGATGGGTTTGGATTCAGAGATATCCAGTTCCCCATAGATATGGCAAACGGCATTCAGGAAGGAGACAATGACCCGCAAAATGATAAAGGTGATATACAGGTGAAGCACAAGTTCAATATACTTTATGGCTTCAGGATATTTTGAAATACTGGCCTCCAGGGATACCTGGAGTACCAGGGCAGGCAATAACAGGGCAAGCCGCGTAAATACCTTATTGGCATACAGGTGATCATCCCATTTGCTGGCCGATTTGTCAACCAGCCTCTTCAGGAAATGGTTGATGAATAATTTAGCGATGTAATAAACAATGATGGAGGAGATCAGGATCATGATCAGGGATGAAAAATCGGCAAGATAGCTGGCAAAAGCATCAGAGAAACCCCATTCGGTAAGGGTTGATTTAAGCCCGTGGTTCAAGGTGTGCGTTGTTATCTGCTGCATATGCGGAAATATTTTCGATTTTCGATTTACGATTTACGATTTTTTCGTCACGCGTCACGTGTCACGATCATGGTACGATTACATTCAACGACAATGGATTGATCCGCATGGTAAGCTCCTTTCCCATGATTTTCGGATCTCCGTCAAGATGGATGCTTTTCCCCTTCTTCCTCCTCAGAACCACCTCCTTGGCACGGATGATCTCAATATACCGGGTCTGGTCAAATTTTTTCAGGAAAAGCAAAGGTGCCAGCAGCACCGCCTTCCAATAGGGCATTTTTCCTACAATGCAAACATCAATGTAGCCATCATTGACGCTCGCCGTCGGATCGATGGAGGTGTTGTTGCCAAACTGGTTTGAATTGGCGAAACTGATCAGGAGCGCCCGGCGCTTGATCACCTTACCGTCAATAACAAGGGTATATTGCTTGGGTTCATAATTCCTGTAAGAACTGGTCGTGATTCTCAGATAGGTGGAAAAACCCCGTTTTCCAGCCGAGGCAAACTTTTTTGCAACCGAAGCATCAAATCCCACCCCCGCAAGGTTCACAAATAACTGATCGTTGATGGTGGCTGTATCAATCTTCAAACACTTCCCTTTGTTGATGGCATCGATGGCTCCTTTGACATTCATCGGGATCTTCAGATGACGTGCCAGCCCGTTCCCTGAGCCTTTTGGAATAATGGCAAGGGTGGTTTCCGTTCCCACAAGCCCGGCCGCCGTTTCATTCACCGTCCCATCCCCTCCCACGGCCACAACAATATCCATCCCGTCGGCCGCAGCCTTCCTGCTGATCTCCGTGGCATGACCGGGTGCATTGGTATAAACAATCGAGGAATCGAAAAGAGAATTATCCAGGCGTTCTGAAATAATATGTTCCACGCCCTTGAGCTTCCCAACCCCCGAAATAGGATTGATAATAAAAAGGATCTGCTTCTTCGAACTTCCTTCAGACATATGAAAACTTAAAGCACCGATTGTTAAAATTGTTAGCCATTAGGCATTAGCCATTAGCCATTGGTCATTCGTCACTCGGCATTCGTCATTCGTCACTCGTCACTCGTCACTTGTCACTCGTCATTCTATTCTCAATCAGCCTGTTGTTATATTGCTGAATATAGGCGTTGATAAACAATTCCAGCCTGGCCTGCACCTCCTTTTCCCTGCCAACCAGGTTATTTTCCTGCAGCGGGTCTTTCGCAAGATTGAACAGTGCAGTGGTCCTGGCTCCGTTGAATTCAATGTAATACCCCTCCTTCATCAGCCCGTAGAGTCCGCTGATATAGTGAACAGAAAAATGCGGCTGGCTGGATGTGGTGTCGAAGAGGTCGGACCCAAAAGCCACATAACTTTTACAATAGCCGAGATAATTCAGCACGGTGGGCATCACATCGGTCTGCTGGGCGGTCACCTCCGACCTTCCCCCAAGTTTACTGCCCGGCTTGAAGAAAAGCAGGGGGATTGCAAATTGTCCCACATCCGACTGGTAATATGGATAGTATCCTTCGGAAGTATGATCGGCTGTAATGACGAACAGCGTGTTTTTGTACCATGGCATGTGTTTGGCCGTATGAAAAAATTCACCCAGCGAATAGTCGGCATACATCACGCTCTGCTGGATGGGCAGTTTCCCTTTGCGGAAAATGTTGATATACTTTGCCGGTACATAATAGGGATGGTGCGAAGAGAGGGAGAAAAAAGCCGCAACGAACGGTTGTTTCAGTCCGTCGATTTTCCTCGCGGTGTATTGCATGAACTCCTCGTCCCTGATACCCCATTTCCCGTCGTAATCCTTCTCATTGTTGTATTCACTGCGGCCAAAATAGTGGTCGAACCCAACCAGTTTGGTATAGGAATCAAAACCCATCGTGCCGTTGGTTCCCCCGTGAAAAAATGCGGTCGTATAGGACTTTGGCTTGAGAAGCCCGGCAATGCTCGAAAATTTACCGGCTGCATAGCTCGACTGGATGAACGATTCGTTCATCAGCGATGGGATCCCCGATAAAATGGCGGGAATTCCCTGGATGGAGGTCTTCCCGTTGGCGAAGGCGTCAAAATAATAGCCATTCCTGATCAGAGAATCCATAAAGGGTGTGAACCCCTGATAGCGGCCGTTTTCCAATGAATGGTTCAGGATCCCGATGTGCTCGCGCGAAAAACTCTCCAGGATGATGATCATCACATTGTAGTTTTTAAACTCACCCGTTTTAGCTGCATGCACCGGAGTGTATATTTTGGCCAGGTCTCCCTCCTTCTTGTATATCATGATGGTTTTCAGCCGCTCCTTGTTCACTGTTTTGGCGATTGAAAAAGGGGTGTTCAGGACCAGCGGAAGATTCTTGGCTGAGGTGTAATTGCCGGCGGTGACCAGCCCGATGGGGCGAAGCTGCAGTCCGCCCCGGATCCCGATGATGGACAATGCCATGATCACAGCAAACAACAAGGTATTCACGAGGAAAAACTGAAAATCGAATCCCTTTTTCCCTGCACCTGAACCGGCGGCTTTAAACCGGGTCCCCACAAAGATGAGGATGGCCACAAACAGCAACCAGATGACAGCGATGTACCAGAAATCATGTAAAAACTGGGGAATGAGTTTATTAAAGTCCCCCCCGACACCAACATAGGTAAAAAAATCGGCAGTCAAACGCTTGAGTGTAAACCTGAAATAAATGGTATCACCGAAATTGGTCATCAGCGCCAGGGTGTTGATGAAATAGAAATATCCATTGGCGAAGCCCTGCCACACCCGGTTGTACCTGAATTTGAATGGTATCGTGTTCATGACGATGAAGGGCGCATTGATGATGAGCAGTGCCGAGAGATCGAAACGGAGCCCGATGACAAAGATGCGCAGCGCATCCTGGAAGCCCAGGTTCGAAAAATATCCGAGGTTGAAAAGATAAAACAGGATGCGAGAAAGGAAAAGAAGTACCAGTACCAGCAGCAACTTCAGGAACAGGGCAATAAAGATGTTGCCCTCGAACCATCTCCTGCCCTTTCCCGATCCTGACCGCTTCCCTCTTCCGGAACTCTTTGCTGAGCCTGATTTTGAACGGATACCTGATTTTCGCCGCATTGTTTTCGGGTTTAAGAACAGATGCAAAAATAAATTATTCGTTCGACTATTTAGAATAAGTTTTAAATAGCTCATACCAGTCAGCTACTCGGCGGTCAGTCAACCGGCAAGCCTCCAGAACAATTCTTCCGGCTGCCACAGAATCCTCCAACGCATCATGGTGACGGAATTCGATACCCAGATGACCTGCCACATTGGATAAACTGTACCCGCTTTTTGAGAACTGACGCCATGTGTGACGCACAATCCTGGCTGAATCGAGCCATCGGATATTGAGCGGTTTGAGGTTAAACCGGGAATATGCCTTATTAAATGCCTGAAGATCAAACTGGGTATGATGTATGACAATATTTTCGGAGAGGAGTTTTCTCAGGAGCGGATAAACCTCAAAAAAGGCTGGGGCACCCTGTACCATTTCCTCGGTAATACCATGAACCCGGATGTTGCTCCAGTGAAATGAACTTTGCGGGTCAACTAGTGATTCCCATGTATCCACCAATTTCCCACATTCAAATTTGCCAATGCCGATCTGGCAGATCGTGGATGAATCATAATTGGCAGTTTCAACATCGAGGGAAAGGAATCGCATGGGTAAAAAGTAAAACCTGGTTTAGATCATGTGGTTCACAAAAATAAAGAAAGATGTTTTGCCAGACCAGCAAAATTTATCTTTAATTCCCTGATATTTTTTTGGGCAAACCGCGAGATTCTGCATATTTTTGCTGTGAATAATCTAACACTTCCAAAGCATGGGGACAATGGCTACAACCGGTAACAAAGGCAAGGGGGTTCGCTCCGACTGCTTTGTCACCCTAGAACTTACTGACCGAGGGGGAATTCAGCTTCAGGTCGAATCCAAAGTGATCGTGATGTACGGCGAACAGATCAGGAAGGAGACGCTTGAAATCCTGGATTTCTTCGGAATTAAGAACGCGAATGTTAAGATTGAAGATTCAGGAGCCTTATCCCTGGTCATTGCCGCACGTCTTGAAGCTGCGGTCAAAAAACTTATCAAAACCGACAAGAACTTCCTTCCGCCATTCCTCGAGGAAAACAGATATGCCACAACCAAAGACCGCAATCGCTTTTCACGGCTTTATCTTCCTGGGAACACGCCCAGCCTGATGATAAATGCCGGCATTCACAAGCCCGATGGCATCATACTCGACCTGGAAGATGCCGTAGCCATCGAAAAAAAAGATGAGGCCCGGTTCCTGGTGCGCAATGCCCTTTGCGGAATTGATTATTATGGTGCCGAACGGATGGTCCGTATCAACCAGGGTGAACGCGGCATCGAGGACCTGGAATATCTTATTCCTTACAACGTCAACCTGATCCTCCTGCCCAAATGCGAAACCCCCGATCAGATCCACGCCATCAACAAAAAAATAAACGAAATCGTCAAGGATATCGAATCACCTGTCACCTCTGATTTGTCACGCGTCACGCGTCACGCATCACGAGAAGTCTGGTTGATGCCGATCATCGAAAGCGCCCTGGGTGTGATCAATGCCTATGCCATCGCCAGTTCAGCTCCGAACATCGTGGCCATGGCCATCGGGCTCGAAGATTATACTGCCGACCTGGGAACCAGACGCACAACCGAAGGCACCGAATCCTTCTTTGCACGAAGTATGGTGGTTAATGCCGCGCGTGCTGCCGGAATCCAGCCCATCGACTCTGTGTTCTCCGATGTAGGCGATATGGAGGGACTGCGTCAGAATGTGATCCGTTCAAAAGCGCTGGGTTTCGATGGCATGGGATGCATCCATCCCCGCCAGATCCTGGTGATCCACGAAACCTTTGCCCCCACTTCCGAAGAGATTGAAAAGGCTAAAAAAATCGTCTTTGCCTTCCATAAGGCCCGGGAACAGGGGTTGGGAGTGGTTTCCCTCGGCACGAAAATGATCGATCTGCCAGTGGTGAAACGGGCGCTGAACACCATCAACCTTGCACTTAGAATGAACAAACTCGCTGAAAACTGGAGGGAAACTTATGAGCAAATTTGATAAACTAGTCACCAATGCGGCCGGCCGGATCGTACCTACCGTGATTAACGGCAAACCATCTGTTCCCTATATGGGCGTGGGGAAATACAAACCCGAAGGCTTCCGCGCCGCGCCAAAAATAGCCAGTTGTATCGATTACCCTGACGACGGGAACAAAGTTTTACCAAGCCTGAAGGAGGCATTGTTAAAAGCCGGATTGCGTGACGGAATCACCATTTCAACCCATCATCACTTCCGCAATGGCGACCTTGTTGCCACACAGATATTTGACATCGCCCATGAACTGGGGATCAAAGACCTGATGTGGTATCCATCTGCCTCCTTTCCCTGCCATGAACCCATGACGAAGTACCTCGAAGATGGCACCATCAACCACATCGAAGGCAGTATGAATGGCGCCCTCGGACGATTTACCTCAGAAGGCAAAATGAAAGGGCTCGGGGTTTTACGTTCGCATGGCGGACGTTACCAGGCCGTTCAGGATGGCGAAGTGCATATCGACATTGCCGTGATCGCAGCGCCCACAGCTGATTCTTTTGGGGATGCCAACGGGGTGAACGGATCTGCTGCATGCGGCCCGCTTGGTTTCGCCCTCGCCGATTCCCAGTATGCCGACAGGGTGATCATTGTAACCGACAATCTCATCCCCTTCCCCTGCCTGCCCTGGCAGATTAATGGGAACAATGTGGATTATGTTGTGGTGATGGATAAGATCGGGATCCCCGAAAAAATCGTCAGCGGCACCACTGAGATCACGAAAAGTCCGGACCGGCTGCTACTGGCCGAATGGTCGGCAAAATTCTGCGATGAGGCCGGGCTGATCTACGACGGCTTCTCCTTCCAGGCAGGGGCCGGAGGCACCGCACTCTCCATCGGCATCTATTTCTCGGAGATCCTCCGCGAACGCAAATGGAAAGCCCGTTTTGCCCGTGGTGGCAGCAACAAGTACCTGGTGAAGATGCTCGAAGAGGGCCTCGTGGAATACATCCTCGACGGACAGACCTTCGACCTTGACGGTGTGCGTTCCATGCGCGAAAACCCGCACCATACATGGACCAGCCCGTTCACAAGCTACAATTATCATGGCAAGGGAAATTTTTCCTCCATCGTCGATATCGTGATTCTCGGCGCCACGGAGGTGGATATCAATTTCAACGCCAACGTGGTGACCCATTCTGATGGATATCTGCTCCATGGGATCGGCGGCTGGCAGAATACCCTCTTCGGGAAATGTGTCATCCTCCCCATTCCCCTCTTCCGCGACAGGATGCCCGTGATCCGCGACCAGGTGACCACCATTTGCGGTCCTGGCGAACTCATCGACGTGATCGTGACCGAACGCGGCATTGCCATCAACCCGATCCGCACCGACCTGATCGAAAAGATGAAGAATTCAAAACTGCCAATCAAAACCATTGAAGAACTCAAAGCCGAAGCCGAGAAAATCTGTGGCATTCCGGCCAAGCCTAAATTCACCGATGAGGTTGTTGCCGTAGTGAAGTGGGTGGATGGAACGGTGCTGGACTCGATATGGAAAATTGCAACCTAAGCGATTTACGATTTACGATATACGATATACGATTTTAAGTAGCTACACTTTACGATTATTTTGTTGTTAGGGAAGAATTGACCATGGGTTTGTTTTTTATGGTTTTAATACTTGCCACAATAATTGACAGTATTTCATTGGCTTCTGTTTTTAGAGGTGTAATCTTGTTCGTTTCAAAAAGTCCAGATTCATTAAGTAATTCAAGCCAGAATATTGTTTCAGCGGTTTCTTCCTCAATAATTTTAAGTTTATTGATAAAATCCTTGCTGGATTTGGCCCGGCTACAAGCCACATAATTGGCCCCAATTGAAGTTGCTGATCTTAATATCTGGCTCCCAATAACTCTGGAACTATTTGAACCAGGCATTTTATCTATCATTTTGATAACCCGCAAAGCAAAAAGTTTCATTCTTTGCAATAAAATTTCCTTATTCATTTCTGGTATTTTTTTCCTGCTTAATCACTCCATCCATCAAAAAGTGATAAGTTTGTTATTATCTTTCAAATCGTATATCGTATATCGTAAATCGTAAATCCTAAATGGATCCTTCCATCCACCAGCTTCTCCTCAAACACTGGGGTTTTTCCTCTTTCCGTCCGCTCCAGGAGGAGATCATCCAGTCTGTACTTCAGGGTAAGGATACGCTGGCCCTTTTACCTACTGGAGGCGGTAAATCACTCTGCTTCCAGGTCCCGGCGCTTGCGATGGATGGAATATGCCTGGTGATCTCTCCGCTCATCGCTCTGATGAAAGACCAGGTGGATAACCTGAAAAAGCGGGGAATACCGGCTGCTGCGATTCATTCGGGCATGCATGCTGATGAGATTGACATCATTCTGGGAAATTGCCGGTTCGGGAGTATCAAATTGCTCTATGTTTCTCCCGAGCGGCTCACCACCGAGAAGATGCGCGAATCGCTGAAACGCATGAAGGTGAACCTGCTGGCGGTGGATGAGGCCCATTGCATTTCGCAGTGGGGTTACGATTTCAGGCCTCCCTATATGCAGATCGCCGCCATCAGGGCATTCATCCCCGACACCCCGGTCCTGGCCCTCACCGCAACCGCCACACCGAAAGTGGTCAAGGACATCCAGAAACGGCTGGAGTTTAAGAAAGAGCATGTTTTTCAAAAAAGTTTCGAGCGGAAAAACCTCACCTACCTGGTGATCAAAGAAGAAGATAAACTGAAGCGCCTTGGTAAAATTCTCGGCAAGGTCAAGGGACCCGGGATCGTTTATGTGCGGAACCGGCGCAACACCAAAGAAATAGCGGAATACCTTCAGAAAAACAGGATCAGTGCTGACTTCTATCACGCGGGCCTTGATGCCCGGACGCGTGACCGGCGTCAGTCGGCATGGATCAATGAAGAGCAGCGGATCATTGTTGCAACCAATGCATTTGGCATGGGCATCGACAAGTCCAATGTCAGGGTTGTCGTGCATCTCGATCTCCCCGACAGCATCGAAGCCTATTTCCAGGAAGCAGGCCGCGGTGGCCGAGATGAAAAGAGAGCCTACGCAGTGCTTCTTTACGAAACAGCCGACATTCTAGATTCCCGTCATAATCTGTCCCTCTCCTACCCCGAATTACAAACCATTCGTGATGTTTACCAGGCGCTGGGCAATTATTTCCAACTTCCGGTCGGGATGGGGAAAGACCAGCAGTTCGATTTCGACCTGTCGGCCTTTGCCGAACAATTCAGCTTTCAGCCGGTCATTGTTTACAACTGCCTTAAATTCCTGGAAAAGGAGGGGTTCGTCATGCTCACCGACGGAATCCATCAACCCTCCAAAGTTTACATCAGGGCGGGCAAGGAGGAACTCTACCGGTTCCAGGTTGAAAATGAAACCTTCGACCATTTCATCAAAACCCTGTTACGTTCCTACAGCGGCATCTTCTCCGATTTCGTCATGTTCAGCGAGCTTGAATTGGCCCGCCGGAGCAACCTCGAGCCTGCCAGGGTGATCTCAAACCTGCAGCACCTCGCCAGGTTGCAGATCCTCGACTATGTGCCGCAAACCGATAAACCCCGGATCATCTATTTACAGGATAGGCTCGATACGAACCACCTCACCATCTCCCCCGAAAATTACCGTGACCGGCTGAAGGATGCGGAAAAAAGATTGGAAAAGATGATCGCATATGCCGAAACTGCCAACAAATGCCGGAGCCAGGCCCTGCTCACCTATTTCGGGGAATGCAGTAATAAGCGGTGCGGCAAATGCGATGTATGCCTCAAACGCAATAAGATCAGCCTCAATGAGATGGAGTTCGACAGCATCCTCGAATTGATCAAACCGGTGTTGAAAATTAAATGGTGTTCCATGGAGGATCTCGTCGTGGCGGCAGATCCGATAAACGAGGACAAAGTGATCCGTGCGGTGCAGTGGCTGCTCGACAACGAAAAAATCACCATAGATAAGGAGAGGAGACTGAGGTGGAAATAATAACAATTTACGATTTACGATTTACGATTTACGATTTACGAATGGCTAATTCCTAATGGCTAACCCCTAATGGCTAATGGCTAATCCCTTATGGCTAACCTCTAATTCCAATGAAAAACAAACTTTGTTTATCCATCGGGCTATTTTCCCTCCTGATGCTGATGTGTATCGGAGGATCTTACAGCGCTGCTCCTTCCTTAGCTACAACCAAAATTCCCGGGACAAGGGACCATCATGGAAGCCAGTTCGAAATATTCATATCCCGGCTTAAATCTTTGCCTGAGCCGGCGCGTGATACGGCAGTCGCCAGGTTTATCGGGGAATTTCCGATAACACCGCTTATTGAACACGATAGTGTGGTCAGTCTTTACTGGTACGGAAACGCAACCCAGGTGCTCATCAACGGAGATCTTCAGCTCGGCTGGGCTGGTTCGGACAAGATGCAGGCTGTTCCCTGCGGAACAAAGAGTTTTTTTTATCAAACCTACACCATCCCGGTCGATTCAAGGCTTGATTACCAGTTTAAGGTGGATAAAACGGTCACGACCGATCCCCGAAATCCTGGCATCACACCGAGCGGGTATGGTCCGCATTCCGAGATCGCCATGCCGGGATTCAGGCCCGATCCGGTCAGAATTTTCCGTCCCGCCGTACCGCATGGAACCATCGACAGCATGGTTGTCTCATGCCGCGATACCATCCTCCGGTCGCGGAAGGTGAAGGTCTATGTGCCGCCCGGATATGCATCGCTGTCCCGGCTGCCTGTTTTATTTGTCATGGATGGTTTGGAGGCATTGGATTATAATGCCTACCCCATCGTCATGGACAACCTGATGGCTGATCGGAAAATTCAGCCGGCACTGTTGGTTTTTATTCCGCCTGGCGACCGGTTTGCAGAATACCTTGGCACCAATGACCTGCATTTCATCAATGCAATCTGTGATGAATTTGTTCCTTTGATCGACCGGAAATACAAAACTGATCCGGTGCCCGCGAAGAGAGGCATTGCAGGGATCTCTGCAGGCGGTCACCTGGCCTTGCTTACCCTTTTTACCCGCCCCGATGTTTTTCAGTGCAGTGCAGGCCAGTCTCCCGCCATATCAGACCAGCTGTATAAAGCATTGCGTTCGTTTCCGGAGAAGGAAAAAACCAGGCCCTCCCTTCGCATCTATATGGACGTAGGCCGTTACGACCTTGGCAGCGGGAACGCCAAAAATCTGACCTTTTTCCAAGCCTGCTCGGCCTTTCACCTTGAAATGCAGAAGTCAGGATTGAACCCTCTCTTCCAGGCGTTTAACGACGGTCACGAATGGGCTAACTGGCGTGAACGAACGGATGACATCCTCGTCTGTTTTTTTGGAACAAATAAAGAGTGACCTATTGCCATTAGGCATTAGCCATTAGGCATTAGGCATTGGTAATTGGTAATTGGTAATTCGTATATCGTATATCGTATATCGTAAATCATAAATCGTAAATAAAATGTCTCTCACCTACGACGATCTTCCCCTCTGGTCGGCCCCCTTTGGCCTGACTTTGCTGGATACAATCCGGATGAAACCGAACATCAACGTGCTCGACATCGGCAGCGGGGGCGGGTTCCCCATGCTTGAACTGGCCGAACGGATGGGCAAAACCTGCATGGTTTATGGGTTGGATCCCACCACTGAATCCATCGACATGATCACAGCCAAAAAGCTCGGGAAAGGGATTGAATACGCCAAGATCGTCAGGGGAGTGGCTGAGGCGATCCCCTTCCCGGATGCCTATTTCGGACTCATCGTTTCAAACAACGGGCTGAACAACGTTCAGGACCAGGCACTCTCCCTGTCCGAATGTTACCGGGTTGCCGACGAGGGGGCCCAGATGGTGCTCACCATGAACCTGCCCCATACCATGATCGAATTTTACGACGTGTTTGAGGAGACCCTGCATGAATTTGGAATGAAGGAAGAAATCATAAAAATGCAGGATCACATCAGCGGGAAGCGCAAGCCTGTTGATTTCCTGAAGGAGCTGATCCTCGGTTCCGGTTTCAGCATCAATACCATCAATGTAGATGGATTCAGGATGAGATACGCCGATGGATCCGCCTTTCTCAACCATTCATTCATTCGCAACTATTTTCTGGGAACCTGGACAGTGCTGGTGCCGGAACAACAGGTTGAAGCTGTCTTCACCATCATTGAACAAAAACTGAATGCCCTCGCCACAGAAAAAGGCGAACTCGTCATCTCAATCCCTTACGTCTGCTTCGACTGCAACAAATCGTAATTGGTAATTCGTAATTCGTCATTTGCAATGCTTCTCCCCCGCTCCTTCTACCTTCGTCCCGATGTCGTTCAGATTGCCCGCGATCTGCTTGGCAAACATCTCATCACGCGGATGGACGGCGTGATAACCTCCGGGATCATCAGTGAAACAGAGGCCTATGCCGGAATAACCGACCGGGCATCGCATGCTTTTGGCGGACGACGGACTGCCCGTACCGAGGTGATGTATGCCCAGGGAGGCACAGCCTATATCTACCTCTGTTATGGGGTTCATTCGCTTTTCAATGTAGTGACCAACGTAACGGATATCCCGCATGCCGTGCTTATCCGGGGGGTTATCCCGGTCCTGGGAAAGGAAATTATTTTGCAGCGTGCCGGCCGGGAAACGATCACCCGAAATCTGGGACTCGGGCCGGGCAGAGTTTCCAAAATTCTGGGAATTCACTTTAAGGATACCGGGCTTGATCTGACAGGCAAACATAACGGAACGCAGTCGGCCATCTGGATCGAAGACCATGGAGAAACCGTGCTTCCGGAGGATATAAAGGTTACTTCGCGGATCGGTGTCAGCTATGCCGGCGAAGATGCCGCCCTGCCCTATCGGTTCCGTTCATGTTGCTTCCGTTCGCTGATCAGCCAGCCGGCAAGGGCTGCCTCCATGATCCCGATCACGAAGTAGGTAGGCTGCAAAAAATGGGACAGGCCGATGATGGAAACCTGCACGGCGACCCAGGTCATGAGTACAATGCCGAGGATCAGGCCCGATTCGGGGGCGTACCGGAATTTGACAAAGCAGGCAATGGCATTGAGCAGGTTGAATAATCCGTTGACAGTAAATAAAAACAGCCCCGGGATAAAAAAATCCTTAAAGGGAGACCCCGCGAGGATTTCAGGGGTCATTCCCAGTCCCGACCCGTCTGGATTCGCCATCATCAGGTACCCGGCAGGCAGGGCGCCCACGGCCACCAGGAGCTGCACGATTCCGAGGATGATCAGTTTTTTACTTCTTGCCTGTACCATAACAAGTGATTTGTTCATTCGGTAATGTTCGGTCAAAAATAAACATTTCAAATGAAACTTGTATTGAACTGAAATCAGGATTGATACACATTTGTTTGTTCCGTGCCAACCCTTTAAACCACCTCTGGCATTTGGCAGCGGTGCAGACACCAACATGATGTTGTAGTTTGAAACCAGCAGTAATTACGGTTAACCTCGTTTAGCTGAAGTTTTACCTGCCTTAGCCAGTCTTTTCCCACGTTTGACTAATATTCTTTAATGACTGTTTCTAATGTTTTATTTTTAATGGCTGATGAATTAAAACAAAACTTCCATGAAATATTTTGTACACTCCATGATGATCGCCCTGCTGGCAATTCTTCCCATGTTACTGGAGGCCCAGGATGGAATTGCAAGGATGGTTGAAAAGCGTCCCGACCCTTCTGCTCCCCTTTCAAGGTATTCTGAAACCTCTTTTGCACACAGCCGGAAGGTACGGGCTGCCGACCCGGCCATCGCAGCCATGGTGAGTGAGGTGAATGCCGATACCCTGCGCGCAACGCTTCAGGACCTGCAGAATATGGGATCGCGGTTCCTTCTGAATATCCAAAACAACAAACAAATCGCCACCATCCTGATGAACCGGTTCCTCTCATACGGCTATACCGATGTCAGGCTTGACTCCTTCTACCTGATCATTACCAACTGGGGTGGTATGTACGACAGCACATGGCAATACAATGTTGTGTGTACCCTCGAAGGTTCTTCAGCCCCACAGGAAATCTATGTCGTGGGTGGCCACTGGGATTCTTTCTGTCAGCCCGATCCCTTCACCAATGCCCCCGGGGTGGATGACAACGGAACAGCGGTTGCCGCAACCCTTGAAATCGCGCGGGTCATGAAAAAGATGAACTATCATCCTGAAACAACCATCCGGTTTACCCTTTTTGCTGCCGAAGAACTCGGGCTCTTCGGTTCCCGGGTCGCCGCCTCCAAAGCCAGGTTTGGGGGTGAGGATGTACGGTATATGCTCAATATGGATATGATCTCAAACAACCCGGCAGATGTGCCGGAGGTCAAGGTTTACCAATACATCGGCTTTGAATGGGCCGGGTTTTGCGCCGCAGATGCACTCGAAAGGTACACCAGACTGACGGCCGTTTACCCTCAGGATAAAATGAACGATGGTTCCGATTCCTATCCTTACTGGCTCCAGGCTTTTCCTTCAGCCTACTTCGAGGAGATCGAATTCAGCCCGAACTGGCATTTACCCTCCGACACGCTTGGCAACTGCAATGTCCCCTACCTGGCCGAAGTTACCGGTGGCGCCCTGGCGACCCTGGCCGAACAGCAGCGATCACCCTATCCTCAAAACCTGCGGGCCCAATCCACCCGGCAGGACATCATCCTTCACTGGAAACCAACAGCCAATGCCTTCATCAGGGGCGTCAATATCTACCGGTCTGTCAGCACCGGAGGACCCTATCAGAAAATAAGCCACACGCCGGTATCCGATTCAACTTACCATGATGTAACAGCCGTGGAGAACAGTCAGTATTATTATGTAATCCATACGGTGAACGATTCACTCCAGGAGAGCCTCCCTTCCGATGAAGTTTCAGGAGCCCGTTTCAGCTTCAGTGATACACTCCTGGTGCTGGCCAACCTGAAAGGCAGTAAAACAACCCCCGACAGCATCCGCGGATTTTACCATGCCATCCTGGATACCATTCCCTACAGGTGGCAGGATATCAATGCCGATCAGAAGATAAATATGTCGCTGGTTTCACGATACCGTTCCATCCTCTGGATGTCAAATTCCCAGGAATTTGAGCCCATGAATACGGAGATGGAACAATGTGTCATGGCCCATAAAGAAAACGGAGGCAACATCCTTTTCGCCGGCTTCACCCCGGCCAGGTTCTGGATGACCACTTCCATCAATTATCCTTCCAAAGTACCTGAAACAGCGCTGTTCCGCCAGCTCTTCAAAGTCGACAGCAACGACCGGAAAGTACAGAGTATGCTCTTCCGGGCCAATGCGGTCAAGGATTACGACACCCTGCATGTCGATTCCCTGAAATTTATGGATAAACAATACATCGGGCAAATTTACAATGTCGATGTGTTCGCCCCGGCACCGGAAGGAACGGTTATCTACCGGTTCGATTCCCGTTATGATCCTCCGAACCCGCTCGGTAAAATGAAAAACCGGCCGGTCGGGCTGGAATACATGGGCAACGACCACAAAAGCATCCTGCTCAGTTTCCCCCTTTACTATCTTGACACGGCCGATGCCCGGGGATTTATGCATTATGTGGTCACAGAAAAATTCTCCTACCCGCTGGGAGTGAAACACCCCATCGATCCTGATCCGCTGGATCTTCATCTCTATCCGAACCCGGTTCAGGAGGTTTGCAATGTCGACTTTAATCTGCCAAAACCAGCTCCTGTCAGGATTTCAGTGGTGTCGGCCTCCGGCCAGGTCATTTCCGTGTGGCTTGACCGTAAGCTGGATGCTGGAACTCAATTACTACGGTTTTCAACGAAGAGCCTTGTTCCGGGGTTATACCACGTAACACTGCAGACGGGTAACCTGGAACTCCACCGCAAGATCATCCGGCAGCCTGATTAGACCGTTGCCTGCCGGTGAAATTGAAGAACCTCGCCGCAAGCAGAGGGGAATGCGCTCTCGGGGATTCATCAGCAGAAATATTGTTCACCGAATAAGCGGCCTTGACTGGGGCTGAGTAAGATAGAGGACCGTACCAGGATATGTTGACCTGGCCCCAGGCGCCGACGCGTTGCGGTGACGAGATCGCTGCGAATGCAGACAAATTTGGTATAACTATTTGCCTGGAATGTCAAAAAAAAGAGGATGGTTCCGACTGGAACCATCCTCTTTTTTTGAAACAGTAAAGTCCTACTTTACTTTTTTGCCAAGTTCTGCACCTGCTTTGAATTTTACAACTTTTTTGGCCGGGATCTTGATTTCTTTACCATTCTGAGGATTGCGTCCCTTGCGGGCAGCTCTCTTAGAGACGGAGAAAGATCCAAAACCTACTAAAGCAACTCTTTCACCTTTGCCCAGTGCCTTGGTGGTAGCAGTAATAACAGCTTCCAGAGCCCTTTTGGCTTCTGCTTTTGTCACTTTTGCATCGTTGGCAACTGCTTCAATTAATTGAGCCTTGTTCATTTTTCTTGAGTTTAAATTAATACCGAATTAAATTATGCCTGCAAATATAAGACATCCGAAAAAAAAGTCAAGTGTTTTCGCACTAAAACCACCGAAAATGTTGATAAAATGAAAGTTTTGTTAATATCTCAGGCTCTAAAACAGCTATATAGCACGGGTTTCAGGAAAAATTCCATGGAACCCTCTCAGGAAATCCACGCTGTTCATGGCTTTTCGACCCGACAACTGAAGCTCCGCTATAAGGAAAAATCCATCGATGGCACCCACTTTCAGGTAGGTTTTGCCATCTGTGACAAATTTGCCCGGAATCACATCCGGATTTCCCTTCTCTGGACTGCCTTTGAGAATCTTCAGTACGGGACTGGTTCCATCAGGCAGGATGAGACGGGTGTAAGCCCCGGGATAGGGGCTCAATCCGCGAATAAAATTATGGATCGGGAGTACCTCCTGGTTCCATTTAATCTGGCAATCCTCCCTGAATATCTTTGGGGCCGTCCGCAGGGAGGCCGAAGGATCGATCATCGACTCCTGGAGAGTTTCCATGATGGTCCCTTTAACAATCCCCTCAACCGTTCGCAGGACAATCTCTGAACCTGTTTCCATCAGCCTGTCGTGAAGTTCCCCGGCTGTTTCATCAGGATCGATGAGGACCCGCTCCGATAACAGGATCTTTCCGGCGTCGATCTGTTCGTTCAGGAAAAAGGTAGTTACACCGGTTTCATGTTCCCCGTTCATGATAGCCCGGTTGATCGGAGCCGCACCCCGGTACTGAGGTAAAAGAGAGGCATGCAGGTTAAATGTTCCCAGCGGCGGCAGCGACCAGATCTGTTTTGGCATCATCCGGAAGGCAATCACGATCTGCAGATCAGGTTTGAAGGTTGATAACAGGTCAAGGAATACAGGATCCTTCATATTCAGGGGCTGCAGCAACGGAATCTCATGCAGAAGTGCAAATTCCTTGACCGGTGAGGCCTTCTCCTTCAGTCCCCTTCCGGCTGGCTTGTCGGGGGCCGTAACCACTGCAACAACCGCATAGCCCGATGCAACCAGCCTGCTGAGCGAAGTCACTGCAAAATCAGGTGTACCAAAGAAAACGATCCGGGGAAATTTTTTCATAAAAAAAAGCCTGCGCGAACAGGCTGTAAAATTACAACTTACGAGGTACGATTTATAATTAAATCTAAAATCGTAAATCGTACATCTAAAAATTATTTCTTTATCATTCCCTCTGCATAGGAAATATACTTGTCAATTTCCCTGCCCTCTTTTGAGCGTGGAAACTCCTCCTTGATGCGTTTGTACAGGGCGACAGCTTTGTCATATTTTCCAAGCTCCTCGTTGGCCATGGCCGATTTCATCAGGAACAGGGGTGAAGTGAATTCATTTTTCTTCATTTCTGCAGCATCAAGATACAGCCCGGCAGCTTTCTCCACCTGTTTCAGCTCCATGTTGGCATCGCCCATCGCCCCTTTGGCCATCGGACCAACCAGCTGGTCACTGCTGCTGAATTTATTGAGTTGCTCCAAAGCAAGGTCGTACTGACCAAGTTTCAGATAGCAAACTCCGGCATAATAATGTGCAAGATTCGCCGACTTCGTCAAACCATATTCATCAATAATGGCAAGGAATCCCAGATATTGACCATCCCCGTTCAGCGCCCGCTTGAGCGAATCCTGTTCGAAATATTTTTCTGCCATGAACATCTGGCTCTGGGCCTCTTTTTCCTTGGGGCCAAGGTAAAAGCGCTTGAATCCGAAGAAACCAAGCACAATCACAATAATAACCCCAACAACGATCAGGATGATCTGCTGATATTTTTCAATAAATTGCTCCGTTTTGCCGAAAGCCTCTTCTACGGCAACAATACGTTCTTCTGTTTTGTCAATCTTTTTATCCTGCTTACTTGCCATGTTATCTGGAATTTGGAGGTGCAAAATTACATTTTTTCCCGAATTAAAGGCATAGTAGACCATTTTTTTTACTTTTGCATGATTTTGAAAATTCAGGAATATGAACCCGGCCGATGGTTTTGATGCATCAACCCAACATCAATTAATTGAATATTTAAAGAATTTTGTCACGGCTGAACGCTTTAACAAGTTCCGGGAGGTTCTTTTCCAGCGTACGCGCCATCTGACCATCGCCCTCGAAGATATCTATCAGTCGCACAATGCCAGCGCTGTGCTTCGGACTTGCGAATGCTTTGGAATCCAGGATATTCATATCATCGAGAACAGGAATAAGTACGAGGTGAATCCCGATGTGGCACTTGGCTCGGCAAAATGGCTGAACCTGGTCCATTACGATCATCCCGGCGACAATACCACCATCTGTCTGAATGCATTGAAACAACAAGGTTACAGGCTGGTGGCCACCACGCCACATAAAAATGATTTTACCCCCGAAACCCTTCCCCTTGATCAGAAAACTGCCCTGATCTTTGGTACCGAATTGGCCGGTCTTTCACCGGGTGCCCTGGAAATGGCCGATGATTTTGTCAAGATACCCATGGTGGGCTTCACCGAAAGCCTCAATATCAGCGTTTCAGCAGCCATCTTCATCCAGAGTATTACCGGCAGGCTCAGGAACTCCGGCATTGGCTGGCAACTGACCCCCGCCGAACAGTCAGAGATCATGGTAGCCTGGCTCAAAAATTCAATCAACCGATCAGAGGAACTGGTCAGGGATTTTTATAAAAAAAAGAGGGCTGGTAATATCTAATTCAGGAAATGTTTGTCAGTACCGATCTAATTTCATACATTTGCTATCAAGTGAAATTTTTAAATACATCATATTATGGGAAAAGGAGATAAAAAATCGAAGCGTGGCAAAATTATCATTGGTTCCTCAGGCGTTCGGAGAGCCCGTAAAAAGAGAGTTAGACCGGCTGCCCCTGTCGCAAAAGCTGAACCAAAACCAAAAAAAGAGGTTGAAGAGGTAGTGGTTCCCCCAGTCAAGGCCGCACCAAAGAAAACAGCAAAAAAAGTTGCAGAACCTGCGGAAGGTGCCGAATTAAAGCCCAAGGCAGCAAAATCAAAGAAAAAAGCAGTTTCCGATGAGGCCGAACCAGTAGCCGGGGAAACCAAACAGGAATAATATTCAATTCAATTGATTTTACGATAATCGTCCGGACCTGCATTGCCTGTCCGGACGGTTTCATTTTATGATGCACCTTTCAGAAAAATACTTCCCCGGCCTAACCCCTCTGCAAAGGGAGCGTCTTATCTCCCTTGAAGAGCACTATCGCAAATGGAACGCCCTGATCAATGTGATCTCCCGTAAAGACATCGACCGACTAGACATCCATCATATTCTGCATTCATTGGCCATCGCCAGGGTCATCAGTTTCAAACCGGGCACCTCGGTCATGGATGCCGGAACCGGGGGAGGATTTCCCGGGATTCCGCTGGCCATCCTGTTTCCTGATTCCCATTTCACCCTGGTCGACTCAATAGGCAAAAAGATCAAGGTCATCGATCAGATCACGGCCGACCTGGACCTCGACAACATCACCACCCTGAACGCCCGCTTTGAAACAGTCAAACAATCATTCGATTTCGTGACCGGACGTGCTGTTTCAAACCTTCCGAAATTTTGCGCCATGGTCAGGAACTGTGTAAAAAAGACGGGATTCAATGACCTCCCAAATGGCATCCTCTACCTGACAGGAGGCGAGGTGGAACAGGAGGTGACACACATCAGGGCGAAATCGGAAACCTGGGCTCTTTCTGACTTTTTTACCGAGGATTATTTTTCAACGAAGAAACTGGTCCACCTTTATAACTTATTATAAGTATTTATCCTCATAATCAACACTTTAATCATTCTAGTATCCTAACATGGTAAATAGTCCTTGCTCATCTCGCAGGATTTTCTTTATTTAGCCTTGTTATTCTCACATCATTCTAACAACTTAAAATCTGGAATTATGGCTGAACAGAAAAAGTTCATTCCTTTCGTCTCTGCCGAGACCAACATGAAAGAATTCACCCTTCGTGCTTTGATCATTGGCCTTTTCTTTGCCGTCATTTTGGGCGCCGCCAATGCATACCTCGGGCTCAAAGCCGGGATGACCATCGCCGCCACCTACCCTGCCGCAGTATTGGGCATGGCCATCCTGCGGTTGATGAAGGGGACCATCCTTGAAGAAAACTTTACCCGTACCGTGGGATCTATCGGCGAATCTGTTGCTGCCGGAGCCATCTTTACCCTGCCTGCCTTTTTCGTTTCAGGCATCTGGTCCGAATTTTTCACAGCCGGTCATTACATCACCTCGTCGTTAATCCTCATTGCAGGCGGCGTGCTCGGGATCATGTTCGTAGCCCTGCTTCGCCGTGTAATGGTTGAAGATGCTGAACTTCCCTTTCCCGAATCCGTTGCCGCCTCCGAAATTCATAAAGCCGGCCAGGGTGGATCGGGCGGATCAAAATTCCTTTTCTGGGCCATGGGCCTCGGCGGCCTGGTCAAGATCCTCGGCGAATTGAGATTATTCCAGTATCTGTGGGAAAAATTTGTGGTCTTCGGACAACAAACCATCACCGGAACTGTATTCACAGGCAAAGGGGGCATGTTGCTCAGCTCACCCGGTGTTAGTCCCGCCTACATGGGCGTTGGATATATTATCGGTCCCAAGTTGGGAGCGCTTAACTTCAGCGGGGGGATCATTGCCTGGGGACTGATGGCCCCGATGATCATGTACTTCCTGATGCCCAGCATCAATTTCCAGGATTGGGCGGCCTTCCTGATGAGCCATGACCCTACCCTGTCCCTCGATACGGCCATGGCCAAGGTGACCGATCCGGTTTACCAGATCAACCAGATATGGAAATACATCATCCGCCCCATCGCCATTGGCGGGATGCTCGTGAGCGCTGCCTTCACCCTGTTTAAAATGAGGAAAAGCCTTACTACCGGGATCGCACGATCGGTGAAAGATGTTAAAAAAGCGGCCACCGGAATCGAACATAATGTTCCAAGAAATGAGAAGGACATCAGCTTCAGCTGGATCATGATCGGTATCGCTGCCGTTGCCGTGCTAACCTTTGGCATCACCTACTTTATTTTTGAAACCAACCTGCTCATCGCCATCGTTGCTTCAACCGTTATGATCATCCTCGCCTTCTTCTTTGCCTCCGTTTCAGGCTACCTGGTCGGGATCATGGGATCATCCAACAACCCCATCAGCGGTCTGACCCTTACAGCGCTGGTTGTTACCGCCCTCATTCTTGTAGCCCTTGGCGTACAGGGTGATGCCGGTGTAGCCACCGTGCTTGGTGTTGCTGCCATCGTTTGCGTCTCCGCAGCAGTTGCCGGTGAGATGCTCCAGGATCTGAAAGCCGGTCACATTCTCGGCGGTACTCCATGGCGCATGCAGATCGGCGACATCCTGGGCGTGATCCTCGCAGGTGCTGTGATGTTTGTCGTTCTGGCCTTCCTGAACGACGGCGACATCGCCAGCGGGAAAAATCTCGGCTACCAGGGCGGATTTGGCAGCAAGAACCTGTCGGCTCCCCAGGCCAGCCTGATGGCCATCCTTTCACGCGGGATCGTACAGGGACAAATGGCATGGCCGCTCATCATCGCCGGAATGCTCATGGGCGTTGCCTTCATCCTCATGCAGGTTAAAAGTCCAATGCTCGTCAGCGTGGGGATGTACCTGCCCATCGAAACCACCTTTGCCATTTTCGTAGGCGGACTGATCAAAGGCGCCGTGGATCTCTATTCTGAAAAACGAAAGCACAATGAAGCGCAGAAGGTGCGGGTTGAAAATACCGGCGTACTGCTGGCCTCCGGGATGATTGCCGGGGAGGCGCTGATGGGATTGCTTATCGCGATTTTCGCGGTATTCAACATTTTCCTGTACGACTATTTCAGCTTTTTCAAAACACCGACGTTCTACATCAGCTTCGTGATCCTGGCCATAATTGCCTATGTGCTGATTCAGATTCCATTGAAAAATGCAGGCAAACCAACTGATCCTGCTCCACCTGCATCAGGCATGTAACAACCAGATAAAATATCAAAGAGAGCTGTTTCAACCTACAAACAGCTCTCTTTTTTCCAGGAACATTCAACCTTTTTCATGAATTTTTTCAAGCGCAGGCGGATTTTAAAAAAGGCCAACTTTCTTGACCTCAGGCCGGTGAGGGAACTTGGCCATGAGGTAAGGGAAGACGGCGGAATCAACCTGCTGATGCCCCGGTTCAAGAACAGGATCAATTCATCGCTTTTTCAGCCCTCTTCGAAGGGAAAATTCATCCAGATAAAACTGGATCGCTTCGGAGGACACACCTGGATGCTGATCGACGGCACTTCAACCGTTCTGCAGATATGCGGGATGCTGAAAGAGAAATTCTCTGGCGAACTCAACCCGATTGAAGAAACCGAAGACCGTGTCACCAAATTTCTGTTGTTGCTCTACCAGCAGCGGTACGTCACCTTCAGGGAAATTCAGGATGAACCGGTTCAAACAGCCAAATAAATTACTAACTTTGACACTCAGCTTAACTAAATAACCTATACCATTATATCCTTAAGAAATCTGATTATGAGCAATGAAATTTTAAACCTCAATCCAAAAGCGCTGTGGAAAAATTTTTACAGCCTGACCCAGATTCCCCGTCCTTCTAAAAAAGAGGAAAAGATCAGGGAATTTATCTTCAAATTCGGCAAGGAGCTCGGACTTGAAACCATCCAGGATGAAGTTGGCAATGTGATCATCCGCAAACCGGCCACACCGGGCATGGAGAACCGTAAAGGGGTGATCCTCCAGGGGCACCTTGACATGGTTCCCCAGAAGAACAGTGATAAGATCCACGATTTCGAGAAAGATCCCATAGAAACTGCCATTGACGGTGAATGGGTGCGTGCCAACGGGACCACCCTCGGAGCCGACAACGGGATGGGCGTAGCCGCAGCCATGGCTATCCTGGAATCCAAAGATATGCAGCATGGTCCCATCGAGGCCCTCTTTACCTGCGATGAGGAAACCGGGATGACCGGGGCGATCGGACTGAAACCGGACGTGCTCAAGGGCGACATCCTGGTGAACATGGATTCGGAAGATGAAGGCGAACTTTACATCGGGTGTGCAGGCGGTACCAACGGAAACATCACCTTTACCTATGATGAACAACCGTTAAAAGGAGATTTTACAGGCTTCAGGATCAATATCACCGGCCTGAAGGGCGGCCACAGCGGCGTAGATATCCACCTTGGACGCGGCAATGCCAATAAAATCATGAACAGGGTACTCTACCATGCGCATAAGAAACATGGATTGCAGGTCGCCACCATCGACGGAGGAAGCCTTCGCAACGCCATTCCGCGCGAATCATTTGCCCTTGTAGCCGTTCCAACCGCCAATACGGAAGCCTTCCTGGCTTGTCTTGGCCGGACCGGGGAAAAAATCAAAAAGGAACTTTCGGCCGTTGAACCTACCCTGAAGATCGAAGCGGTAGCGGCTGAAGCGCCCAAAGCGGTGATCAGCGAGGCTGTGCTGGTAAATCTGATGAATGCGGTTTATGCCTGTCCCAATGGCGTAATACGCATGAGCAATGAGATGATCGGGCTCGTCGAGACATCGAACAACCTGGCCATTGTTAAAGCCGAAAAAGGGACCATTAACATCAGCAACCTGCTCCGCAGTTCAGTCGATTCAGCAAAAGATGATCTCGAGCAGATGATACGGAGTGTGTTTGACCTGGCTGGCGCCAAATCGGTGTTCGATGGAAGCTACCCCGGATGGAAACCAAACCCCGGCTCACCCATACTGAAAACCATGCAGGATGTTTACAACATGAAATATGGCAATATTCCCGAAATCAAGGCAATTCACGCGGGCCTCGAATGCGGGATCCTTGGCGGAGCCTATCCCAACTGGGATATGATCTCCTTTGGTCCTACCATCCGCTTCCCGCACTCCCCTGATGAAAAGGTGAACATCGCCACCGTTCAGAAATTTTATGATTTCCTGGTGGAGACACTGAAGAATATTCCCGTAAAATAAACAGGGAGCCATGAATTCATCAAAGGCCGCCCCGACAGGCGGCTTTTGCTTTTATAAAATGTTCAGTACTTTTGACAAATGAAAAGGTTGACTTTCCTTCCTGCCTGTTTATTGATCATGTTGACCCTCCATCTTCAGGCCCAGTATACGCCCTGGGACATCATCTATTGTATTAACGGCGGGGAGAATAAATCGGTGGGCATTTCAAAGCTCGATGGGCCCAATCCGTTGGAAAAGCCCGGCTGGAACCTGATTTTCAATGATGAATTCGGCTCCTCCGTACTCAACCCCGATTATTGGAACCGGAGTACGCCCTGGGACGACGGAGATGGTACCTGCGTGCATGGCTTTGTTGAAAATCCGGCCAATGCGACCATCGATTCAGGTATGGCCTATATTACCAATACCATCGAGGCCTATTTGCCGGGCTGTCCCTATTCGGGAGGTGAGATTAAGACCTTCAGCGTAAGCGATGCGGCATTTAAAAGCTTCTATTTTTATGCCCCCGGATACATCGAGGCAAGGGTAAAACTCTTTAACCGGACCGGGCAGGGAGCCGCTTTCTGGCTCTGGGGTGTAGGGACTCCCGAAAACCCTGGCACACCGGGTCCATGGAATGAAATTGACATCTTTGAACTCAACGGCATCAACGGCAATATTTTCAGCGGCTCTTACCATTGGACTCCCGACGGGAACCATGTCTCACAGAACCACAGCATCTATTTAACCGATTCGGCCCGGTTATATGATCTTTCTGCGAACTGGACCATCTTCGGGCTGGAATGGGATTCAGACTCCATTAAATGGTATGTGAACAACCTGCCCGTCAAGGTGCTCAACCTCCACGGCATTCCGCCGTATTGCGTTTCCTCCGCCTACTATAATCCGCCCCTTGCTCCTTTCAGTATTCGCCTGAATACCCGCCAGAATACCGTCGGGAATCAGTCGGCAGTTCCAAACCCGGCCGATTTTCCCCAGTCCATGCTGGTTGATTATGTGCGGGCCTATAAAAAGAACGGAGAAAAGGCAGCACCGGTGATCATGCAGGACCGGCGATACCAAATGTGCAGCTCCGACTCATCCTTTGCCACCTCCGATAAACTGATCAGGACACGGTACTATCCGGGCGCTGTCTATTCCTGGTCCTCCCCGGCTTTTGAACTGGCCCCGGAGCCAGTCCTGATTCCTGAACCACCCGAAAAGCTTCGTATCTGGATCAAACCGGGCATAAAGCCGGGGAACACCTATCCGCTGTATCTGCATACCACATTCCCTCAAGGATATGCCGAAGACGACTCAGCCCTGATCTACATCGCACCTGCTCCTCCGGAACTGCCACCCGATGAATTTCTGCCTCTTCCCATCGACAGTTTATGTTATTTCTCTCTCTCAGCCGTTTTACAGCCCGAAATTGAAACAGGCGAGTTCAGCCTCGACAACGGATCAAGCTGGAAACAGGGAACCATTAAAGATGTTCAGGGCAACAGGGTTTGCCTCTTCGGAAATTTCAAACCGGGGCGAGAGGTTCAGTTTGCCTTCCGTATCACCAATGAGTGCGGTTATTCCCCGGCCCGCTTCTCTACCCGTACCATGCCTCCCCCCTCCCCGGGATGCAAATGGCCCGATTCAGTGGATGATACAATTGAAAGCCGGGAAAATTCCACAACCCCGCTTGTTACTTTGTCGCCCAACCCGGTGCTGGATAACCTGATCATCCGGCTTTACGGCTCCCTTCAGCACAAAAAAAACAATCTGCACCTGTCCATGTATGATATTCACGGCCGGTGTGTTTTGAAATCGCATTTGACTGAAAATATTAATCAATTGGTCCTGAGTTATTTACATCCCGGATTATACTGTATCCTGTTCGTTCAGGACAACACAATCATCTTTAAATCGACCTTCCTGAAACAATAATTTCCTGTGAAATCGCCCTGCAATACGACCGGAGCGCGGGAAAAGATAAACCCGTGCAAAATAATTTTGGTTATAAACTTTTATTTTAATACTTTTGCAATCCCAAAAATTTATGTGAGATGACAAAGAGAACATACCAACCCTCGAACAGGAAAAGAAAGAACAAACATGGTTTCCGCGAACGTATGGCTACAGCCAACGGACGTAAAGTACTGGCTTCCAGGAGGGCTAAAGGAAGAAAAAAACTGACTGTTTCCGACGAAAAATTAGACAAAGAATAATATTTCTTTTCTTGATTGACAGGATCAATCCGAATTTTACGCAATTTTGTACAGAAAGAAGATATCGTCAGATTATCTTCTTTTTTTTATTTTTTAATGTGCCAAAAATCAACACACTCCAATGAAAAAGATCGGATTTAAAACGCTTCTGCCATACCTGGCGGCCATATTGATCTTCCTGGTCATAACCCTGGCCTATTTCAGTCCGCTGCTCGAAGGTAAAAAAATATTGCAAAGCGATATTGTCAATTTCAAGGGGATGTCGAAAGAGATCGTTGATTTCAGGGTTAAAACCGGGCAGGAGCCCCTCTGGACCAATTCTATGTTTGGCGGAATGCCTGCCTACCAGATTTCCGCGAGCTATACATCGAACCTCATCGGGTATGTTGACAAGGTCCTGACACTGGGATTGCCCCATCCGGCCAACCTGGTTTTTCTCTATTTCCTTGGATTTTTCATTCTCCTGCTGGTGATGGGAGCCGATCCGTGGCTGGCCGTTGCAGGGGCTGCAGCCTTTGCCTTCTCATCCTATTTTTTCATCATCATCGAAGCCGGCCATAATTCAAAGGCACATGCCATAGCCTACATGGCGCCGGTGGTCGCCGGGATCATCCTGACCATGAAGCGAAAGTATCTCTGGGGAGGTGTGATGACCGCGGTATTCCTTTCGCTGGAAGTAAAGGCAAACCACCCGCAGATTACATACTATCTCGCCATGACCGTGCTTTTGCTCGGCCTGTTCAAACTGATCCATGCCATCCGTTTCAAAGAACTCACCCCCTTCCTGAAATCGGTGGGCGTCCTGGTTGTGGCCCTGGTATTTGCTGTGCTTACCAACCTCACAACCCTTTGGGCTACATGGGAATATGGCAAATATACCATCAGGGGAAAGTCGGAACTGACCTCCGAAAAAAGCAACAGGACTTCAGGGCTTGATAAAGATTATGCTACCCAATGGAGTTATGGCGTAGGTGAGACCATGACTTTGCTTATCCCCGATTTTTATGGCGGTTCATCCAGCGTGAAGATCAGCGGAAATTCAAAGATCGTGGAGGCCATGAAGGCCAACGGTATTCCCGAAGAAAGCATCAGACAGTTTACAAGTCAGCCCCTGCCTTTCCTTTACTGGGGAGCACAGCCATTCACCTCCGGCCCGGTCTACGTAGGTGCGATCATGCTGTTTCTCTTTGTCCTTGGACTCATCATTGTCAAAGGACCGATCAAGTGGTGGCTTCTGGCCGGGACCCTCCTCTCCATCAGCCTGGCCTGGGGTCATAATTTTATGTGGCTTACAGACCTTTTCCTGAATTGGCTTCCCGGGTACAACAAATTCCGGGCAGTTTCCATGATCCTCGTCATTGCAGAGTTTACCATCCCGCTGCTGGGGATCCTGGCAGTTAGGGAACTTTGCGACAGCAGCCGGGATAAGAAAAAAATGTTCAAAGCGCTTCAGATTGCGTTTATCATTGTGGGTGGAATTGCGCTGTTCTTCACCCTCCTTCCGGGGGCGTTCCTGAATTTTACCGGTGCCGGTGACAGATACATGCAACAGCAGTACCAGTTCCCCGACTGGCTGATGCAGGCAATCCGCGATGAAAGGCTTCGTCTCCTGAGGATGGATGCCCTGCGCTCATTCGTGTTCATCGTCCTGGCCTGTGGCGTCACCTGGGCCCTGCTTTTCAATAAAATAAAGAAGGAGTATGCCTACTTAGCCTTCATTGTGCTCATCGTGGCCGACATGTTTACCGTCAACAAGCGGTATCTCAACAACGACAGCTTTACCTCTAAATCGCGGGTGGAAAATCCTTTTGAACCCTCCGCCGCCGATACACAGATCCTCCAGGATCAGGATCCCGATTTCAGGGTGCTGAATCTCACCACCAACACTTTCAATGATGCGGGCACCTCTTATTACCATAAATCGATCGGGGGTTACCATGGAGCCAAACTCCGCCGTTACCAGGAGCTCATCGATCACGGGATTGACAAGGATATTCAAACCTTTGCGAAAAGCATGAGCACTGACAGTACCCCTGTCCTGAATATGCTGAACACAAAATACTTCATCATTCCCAACAGCAACAAGCAGCCCGTGGCGTTCCCGAACCCGCGTGCCCTCGGCAATGCATGGTTTGTAAGTTCGGTGCAGATGGCCGACAATGCCGATGCTGAGATCAGGGCTGTAACTGATTTCAATCCCGCTGCAGTAGCTGTTGTTGATAAATCATTTTCGGCAAGCCTCCAGTCTTTCACCCCGGCCCGCGATTCAGCTGATAAAATTACGCTGGTCACCTATGCAGCCAATGCACTTGAATACCAGTACAAATCAAAGAATACCGGGTTGGCCGTCTTCTCTGAGATTTATTATCCCAAGGGATGGAATGCATATGTTGACGGGCAGCTTACATCCCATTTCCGCGCCGATTATGTGCTGCGCGCCATGGTGCTGCCGGCCGGTGAACATAAAGTTCAGTTCAGATTCGAACCCAGTGTTTATGCTGTGGGTGAAAAGATCTCTCTTTTCTCTTCCATCATCCTGATCCTCCTGATCGTGATCCTTGCAGCCCTGGAATTCAGGAAACCACGGAAACAACAGGCATGAAAAAAGCGCTGATCATCACCTATTACTGGCCACCAAGTGGCGGCGCCGGTGTTCAGCGATGGTTGAAATTTGTCAAATACCTTCGTGACTTCGGGTGGGAACCTGTCGTTTTTTGTCCCGAAAATCCCGAATATCCTGAAATAGATCTCTCTCTCTTTAAAGATGTACCCCAGGGTTTGGAGGTTTTAAAATTCCCGATCTGGGAACCCTATTTGGCCTATAAAAAACTGCTGGGCCGGAAAAAAGAGGATAAGATCAATGCGGCCTTCCTCTCGGAGAATAAAAAGAACAAAACCCTCGAAGACATTTCAGTGTGGATCAGGGGGAATTTTTTCATCCCCGATGCCAGGAAATTCTGGATCCGCCCCTCCATCCGGTTCCTGAAAAAATACCTGGCCGGTCATCCTGTAGAAGTGATCATATCAACAGGACCGCCCCACAGCACCCACATGATCGCCATGCCGCTGGCTGCCAAATTTAACCTGCCCTGGCTTGCCGATTTCCGCGATCCATGGACAAACATCGACTTCTACAAAGACCTCATGCTGACCCGCCCGGCAGATAAGAAACACCATAAACTGGAGCGCGAAGTACTTCGAAATGCAACGGCCGTAACCGTGATCAGCAACTCCATGGCCGGCGATTTCAGGAAAATCCTTGATCGTACCTATACCGTGATCACAAATGGCTTTGACCAGGAGGATGTGATCTCCCAGGCTCCTGAACAGGATAAAAAATTCTCTATTGCCCACATCGGGACCCTGGTAAGCACACGCAACCCGTTGACCCTCTGGGAAGCCCTGAAAAGCCTGTTATCCGTTCATCCGGAATTGGCTAAAGACCTGGAGATAAAACTGGTGGGCAAGGTAGATTTCACAGTCACCACAGCCCTTGATGACTATGGATTGACCCCGTTTGTAAAAAAAATAGACTACATGCCGCACGACGAAGTGGTCAACTGCCAGCGGCAATCGCAGGTACTGCTCCTGATCATCAACAACACCCCGAATTCCAGGATGATCCTTACGGGGAAATTCTTTGAATACCTCGCCGCCCGACGGCCTGTTTTATGCCTGGGGCCCGAAGACGGAGATGCGGCCCGAATCCTGAACGAAACGAAGGCTGGGCTGCTGGCCGGCTTTGGTGATGTGGAGAAAATGAAACAGCACATCCTCCAATTCTATGAAGGATTTAAAAACGGAAAACTCAAGGTGCAAAGCCAGGAAATTGAAAAATACGCAAGAAGGGAACTAACCCGGCAACTGGCTTCAACATTGAACGAAATTTCTGATCCCTCCCGCTAGGTTCCTTTACTCTCTCCGGACTGAAATTTCACTACCACCTTTTTTTTCCAGTATCCCATCCGGTAATACCCGTAATATAGAATTACCCCTGACGCCCAGCCTATCGGAATCGACCACCATATCCCGCTGACACCGATCCCATGATGAATAGCAAGATAATACGCCACCGGGATCCTCACGATCCACAGTGAAAACAGGCTGATGAACATGGGGATCAGGGTATCGCCGGCGCCACGCAGTAACCCGTTGATCACAAACATGACCCCGAATAAAACATAAAAGGAACCGATAATGCGTAAATAATCTCCTCCCATTTCAATGACCACGGGGTCGTTTGTGAACATCCGCATGAGCAGCTTTCCAAAGACAACTGTGATCATGGAGATAAAAGCGGAGAAAACAACGGTCATGATCAAAGTGGCACGCAATCCGGCCTTGACGCGGTCGGGGCGGTTGGCCCCCATGTTCTGCCCGACGAAAGTCGATAATGCAACTGCAAAACTCATGGCGGGCATGGCGGCAAAATTATCAATCCTTCCGGCAGCGCTGTAGGCTGCATTGGCATCCACACCAAACTGGTTGACAACCCAGTAGAGCGCTACCATCCCGGCTGCCACGAAGGTTTGCTGGAACCCGGTCGGCAGTCCGATCCGTATGCTTTTTTTAAAAATTTCGCGGTCGAAGGTCATATCCTTCAGGGAGAACTTCACCACCTTGTGGTAGCGGTTCAGGTAAATGATCTGGGCGATAAATGCACAGGCTTCGGAAATTACCGTCGCAAAGGCAACCCCGGCCACGCCCCAGTGAAAGACCGGCACGAAGATCAGGTCGAGGACGATGTTTAACCCCACCGAACCGATTAAAAAGTAAAGAGGGGTCTTTGAATCCCCCAGCCCGCGCAAAATGGCGCTGGTCCCATTATATCCGAAAAGAAAGATGAGCCCCGAAAGGAAAATATTTAAAAAAAGCATGGCGTCGGGAACAATGGCCGGATCGAGGTCAATCACCTGGAAAATAAACCTGCTTAGCAGGATCCCACCAAGGCTGACTACGATCGAGGTGAAAAACATGAAGATATACAGGGTGTTGATCGCCTTCTTCACGTTGTCGAGCTGTTTGGCGCCGAAAAATTGCGAGACAACAATGGTAAATCCCATGGTGACGCCGATAATGAACGACACCAGCAGGAATATGATCGGACCCGAGGTTCCGACAGCAGCCAAAGCAGCTTTGCCGATGTACTTCCCGACCACCACGCTGTCGATGATGCTGTACATCTGCTGAAAAACATTGCCGAGTAACATCGGGATGGCAAACTTCAGGATCAGTCGTCCTTCGTTGCCATAACTGAGATCCTTCATGGGCGCAAAGATAGCCACTATTCGCGGATAATTCTTATCTTTGCGGGAACAACAGTTCGTTCTGTCGCTGGCATGGGTTACCGGTTGTCACCCGTGATGACCTCAATCCCTGCCAGAGGAAAGTCGGGACAACACAGAGCACCATGCTTCCTAACAGGAAGGCTCCAGGGATAAAAAGGCCCTGGAGACAGAAAGTGCCACAGAAAATAACCGCCCCGGATTGCAGCGATCTGGTTTTCTTCGTGAAAACGGGTTCGCTGTCATCCGGAGTAAGGGTGAAAATGCGGTGTAAAAGACCACGATCCGGGTGGGTGATCATCCGGGAGGGTAAACCTCATGGGTTGAAAGACCAAGTATACCAGCTGTCAAGGGTTGCTCGCCCAATGCTGGAGGGTAGGTCGCTAAAGCCTGTCGGCGACGCCAGGCTCAGATAAATGACAGATTAAAACAGAATCCCGCTTACGGAACTGTTGTTTTTTTTAAATCCTGGACATGAAGATCGTTTCCATTGTAGGCGCCCGGCCCCAATTCATCAAAGCAGCGACTGTTTCAAGGGTGCTGCGAGCCAATTCAGCCATTCATGAAATATTACTGCATACCGGGCAGCATTATGATGAAAATATGTCAGATGTGTTTTTCAGGGAGCTGAACATTCCCGTGCCCGACTACAACCTTGAAGTGGGATCAGGCAGCCATGCCGAACAAACAGGAATGATGCTCAAGGGAATAGAAGAGGTTCTTATCAGGGAAAAGCCCGATTGCACCCTGGTGTACGGCGACACCAATTCGACGCTTGCAGGTGCGCTGGCAGCAACCAAACTGCATATTCCGGTAGCCCATGTGGAGGCCGGACTGCGTAGTTTCAACCGGATGATGCCCGAAGAGATCAACCGCATCGTGACCGACCGGATATCCGACCTGCTCTTTGCCCCTACCCAAACCGCCATTGATAACCTTACCCGTGAAGGGCTTGCCGATATCACCTGTTTCTCCGGCGATGTGATGTATGATTCAGTACTGTATTACCAGGACTGGATTCTGCGTGATCCCACCAGGTATCAAACGACCGGGATCCCTGAAGAATATATTCTTGCCACCATTCACCGGGCTGAAAATACCGACAATCCTGAAAATCTGAAAAACATTTTCCTGGCCTTCTCCCGGTTGAATCAGAAAGTCGTTTTGCCCATCCACCCCAGGACCCGCAAAATCCTCCAGGCCTCCTTTGCCCTGTCCGCCAATGTGCAGATCATCGACCCTGTTGGCTACCTCCAGATGATGAAACTGACCATGGATGCAACCAGGGTGATGACCGACTCCGGCGGACTTCAAAAAGAGGCCTATTTCCTGAAAAAACAATGCATCACCCTGCGCACCGAAACGGAATGGATAGAAACACTCCATGACCAGTGGAATATTGTCACCGGAAGCGATCCGATCCTCATCGGGAATGCCGTTAAAAGCAGTCTCCCGACAGCCCCGCAGCGATCCTCCTTCGGTAACGGGAAGTCCGCAAGTTTAATTATGGAAAAGCTGCTCCGTTTTTAACCGAACATTGTTAATAAAATCCTTGATTTTCCTGATGTTTTCTTTCCTCCGGGTCACAAATAAATTGTACCTTTGTTTTGTTGCTAATTTAATATATGTAATTGATTATGACAGATATAGAAAAAGAAATTGCGAGCCAGGGTTACACAGCAGATAACATTCAAGTCCTGGAGGGGTTGGAGGCCGTGCGCAAACGCCCTGCCATGTACATTGGCGACATCAATGTAAAAGGATTGCATCATCTTGTATATGAAGTTGTTGACAACTCAATCGACGAGGCGTTGGCTGGTTATTGTAACCGCATTGAAGTGACTATTCATGAGGATAATTCCGTGACTGTTCTGGATAATGGCCGTGGCATTCCTACCGATTTTCACGATAAAGAACAAAAATCAGCCCTTGAGGTGGTTATGACCGTACTGCACGCCGGCGGAAAATTTGATAAAGACAGTTATAAAGTCTCCGGAGGTCTCCACGGTGTCGGCGTTTCAGTCGTAAATGCCCTCTCATCCCTGTTAAAAGTTATCGTTTACCGTGGTGGAAAGATATTTCAACAGGAATATGCATTTGGAAAACCGCTGTATCCTGTTAAAACAGTGGGCGATACCGAACGCAATGGGACGCAGGTCACCTTCAAATCAGATAATTCGATTTTCATTGTTGAAAAATTTGAGTATGAAATCCTTTGTTCACGTTTGCGCGAACTGGCCTACCTGAACAAGGGAATTACCCTTAAGATCACCGACGAACGTGAAAAAAATGAAAGCGGTGATTATGTTTCCGATACTTTTTTTTCAAAAGCCGGCCTCAGCGATTTCCTCAATTACCTCGATGCAAACCGTGAAAAGCTGATCCCTGAACCCATTTGCATGGAGGGAGAACGCAATGCCATCCCACTGGAAATTGCGATGCAATACAACACCTCATTTTCGGAAAACATCCATGCTTACGTAAACAACATCAACACCCACGAAGGTGGCACCCACCTGGCAGGTTTCAGAAGGGCGCTCACACGCACCCTGAAAAGCTATGCCGAAAAAACCGGGATGCTGGCCAAACTGAAATTCGATATCAACGGCGATGACTTTCGTGAAGGACTCACAGCCATAATATCGGTGAAAGTCCAGGAACCCCAGTTTGAAGGTCAGACCAAAACTAAGCTGGGAAATAATGAAGTTATGGGCGTGGTAGATCAGCTGGCCAGCGAAATGCTCACCAATTACCTGGAAGAACACCCCAAGGAGGCACGGACCATTGTCAATAAGGTGATCCTTGCAGCCACCGCACGCCATGCGGCGAGGAAAGCAAGGGAACTGGTTCAGCGTAAAAATGTGCTCAGCGGCTCCGGACTGCCTGGGAAACTATCCGATTGTTCCGAGAATGATCCTGCCCAATGTGAAATTTACCTGGTTGAGGGCGATTCTGCAGGTGGAACCGCCAAACAGGGCCGAGACAGGAGGTTCCAGGCCATCCTGCCCCTCAGGGGAAAAATCCTGAATGTGGAAAAAGCGATGGCATATAAGATATTTGACAGCGAAGAAATAAAAAATATTTTTACCGCACTGGGAGTAACCATTGGAACCGAAGAAGATAGCAAGGCACTAAACCTCGACAAACTGCGTTATCATAAAATAGTCATCATGACTGATGCGGATGTGGATGGCAGCCATATCGCCACCCTGATCCTTACGTTCTTTTTCCGTTATATGAAAGAATTGATCGAAAACGGGCACGTATACATTGCAACTCCTCCCCTTTACCTCATTAAAAAAGGGACTACGCAACGTTACTGCTGGACCGATGAAGAACGCCAGCAAATAGTCGCTGAATTGTCCAACGGGAAAGAAACCGGTGTCCACATCCAGCGGTATAAAGGTCTTGGTGAAATGAACGCTGAACAACTTTGGAGTACAACCATGAACCCCGAAGTCAGAACATTGAGACAAGTCGCCATTGAAAACGGAACAGAGGCCGACCGCATCTTCTCCATGCTGATGGGCGATGACGTTCCACCCAGAAGAGAGTTCATCGAGAAAAATGCTAAATACGCCAACATCGACGTTTAAAACGGCTTCTTCAATACTCCTTTTTCATGATCCGAAAAAATTACATTTACCTGGTCGCCTCGATCATCGTCTTGGCGATCATTGCCTATTTCTTCTTTTCAAAAGGAGATAAGGGTCAGCAGATTACTGCCAGAGTCAAACACGGCAATTTTCCGATAGAGGTAACCACCACGGGGGAGCTAATGGCTAAAAGTTCTGAAAAGATCTATGGGCCGCAGGCACTTCGCCAGATCCAGATCTGGCAGGTGAAAATCCAGGATATCATTCCCGACGGGACCGTGGTCGATTCGGGGCAGTATGTTGCCTCACTCGACCGGACCGAAATCTCGAATAAAATCAAGGACGAAGAGACCAACCTGGAGAAACTGGAATCGCAGATGACCAAAACACGGCTGGATACTTCGCTCGAACTGCGGAGTGCAAGGGATGAACTGATCAATCTCCAATATGCCCTCGAGGAGAAAAAAATCACCCTCGACCAGTCAAAATATGAACCACCCGCAACCATCAGGCAGGTGCAGATTGACCTTGAAAAGGGACAGCGCGCATTCGAACAGGCTGAAAAAAACTACAAACTCCGATATCAGAAAGCGGTTGCAAACATGCAGGAAGTGTCGGCATCGTATAACCAGGCCCAGAGAAAACTGGAGCAGATGACTGATGTGCTGAAGGAATTCAACGTACGGGCTCCAAAAGCCGGAATGGTCATTTACAAGCGCAACTGGGATGGCAATAAAATGGGGGTTGGCGCCACGGTTAATGCTTGGGAAAATGTGGTCGCCGAACTTCCCGACCTCTCTGAAATGATTTCAAAGACCTATATCAACGAAATCGACATCAGTAAGGTAAAAGTCGGACAGCCGGTTCAGATCGGCATCGACGCCTTTCCTGAAAAGAAATTCACAGGTAAAGTCATCGAAGTGGCGAACATCGGGGAGCAACTCCAGAACTCAAATGCAAAAGTATACGAAGTCAGGATTGTCGTGAAAGAATTTGATTCGATCCTCCGCCCTGCCATGACAACAAAAAACAAAATTCTGACCAGCGTAGTCGACAGCGTTCTCTCCATTCCGATCGAGGCCATCTTCAATAACGATTCCGTTGCATTTGTTTACAAAAAAGATGGAGGGTCCGTTTCCAAACAACAAGTCATCGTGGGACAATCCAATGACAATGAAATCATAATTCAGGCCGGGCTTAAAAGCGATGATGAAGTATTACTTGTGCCGCCCGAAAAATCGGAAAAACTCGACATCGAGACTCTTCCCAGGAAAATTATCGCAAAATACAAAGTGAAAACACCGGTTGAAAAACCCCGTAAACCAGCCGGGAAAGAGACGGGCTCCTCGCAGAATCCGCCGAAAGTTGTCCATAAAAAATAATTTCACATCATAATCCGTTTTTCGTCATTCATCAATCGAAAATCGTAATTCGTTACTCGAAAATTGTAATTTCCTTTTCATGCTCGAACGATACAAGTACATCTTCAATATTGCCCTCGAAGCGGTCTTTCTGAATAAGTTCAGATCTGTACTTACAGCGTTGGGCATCATTTTCGGAGTTGCCGCTGTAATAACCATGATGGCCATCGGGAGCGGCGCAAAAAAGGAGATCCTTGATCAGATGAAACTGGTCGGGGTCAATAACATCATTATCTCACCCAAACCCGAAAAACCCAAATCGAACACATCACAGAGCAGTGATGCAAATAGCCAGAGCCAGGATCAGAACACGGATAAAAACAAAGGGAAATTCTCTCCGGGTCTCAGCCTGAAAGATGCCGAAGCCATCAAATTGATCATTCCGACCGTCGCCATCGTAAGCCCTGAAGTCATCTACGAAACTGACATCGTGAAAGACGGCATCAAAACCACCGCAAAGTTCACGGGTGTCACCCCCGATTTCTTCCGGGTATTCTCACTGGAACTTCAGGAGGGTCAGATGTTCAATGAAGTGCAGCTTACCGATGGCAAACCGGTTTGCATCTTAGGTCCATCATTAAAATCCAAATTTTTTCCGACCGAAAATGCAGTAGGAAAGGATATTAAATGCGGCCCCATCTGGCTTCATATCATAGGGGTGCTGAAAAAAAGGGAAATCAGTCAGTCAAGCATCGAAAACCTGGGGGTCTCAGACTATAACAACTCTATTTATGCGCCGATCCAAACCCTGCTCAGAAGATTCCGCGACAGGACCATGATCACCGCGGCATCCATCCATGGCGGGTCGATGGAGATTTTCGACGGAGGATTCGTTTCATGGTCGGGAAGCTCAACCGAAGAATCATCCAGAAACCAGATTGATAAAATTGTGGTCCAGGTAAAGGAAAGTGAACAAATTGGACCCACCACCGAGATTCTGAAGAAAATGATGATCCGCCGCCATGCCGGTGTTGAGGATGCCGAAATCAAGGTCCCTGAATTGCTCCTGAAACAGGAACAGCGTACCAAGGATATTTTCAATATTGTTCTTGGCGCCATTGCCAGCATCTCCCTGCTGGTGGGAGGCATCGGGATCATGAACATCATGCTTGCATCGGTTATGGAACGCATTAAGGAAATCGGGATCCGGCAGGCCATCGGCGCAACCAAACGCGACATCGTTCTTCAGTTTCTGATGGAAGCTACCCTGCTCAGCATCAGCGGCGGGTTGATTGGCATCATCCTGGGCCTGGCCCTTTCGAAAATCATCATGGAACTTACAGGAATCCTGACGATTGTCTCTCCAATTTCCATCTTTATTTCTTTCGGAGTTTCTGCTTCCGTCGGAATAATCTTCGGCTACATGCCCTCACAGCGTGCTGCCAAACAAGATCCTGTTGAATCCCTCAGACATGAATAAGATGCAAATGAATTTATTTTCAAGACAAGCCTCCCTGGTTTTTTTTATCACCTTTTTCAGCAGCATTTTTTGCGCGATGGGCCAATATCAAACCCGCCGGTTAACCCTATCTGAGGCCATTGAAATTTCAAAAGCCCAGTCACCGGATGCCCTGAATGCAAAACAGACATTCCGCAAAAGTTACTGGGAATTCAGATCGTACAAGGCATCAAACCTGCCATCATTGGGACTCACTTCAACCCTGCCGAACATTACCCAAAACATCTCCCCCTATCTCAACCCCGATGGATCACAGAGCTATGTCAGTTCCAAATATATCAGTGCGCAGGCAAACCTTGCACTAACGCAAAAGATAGGGATAACAGGTGGTACCATTTCAGTAAACTCCTATTTGAGCGGGGTGAACAATGTCAATACCGAAAACCCAAAATCGTTCCTCAGCTACCCGGTAAATGTTGAATTATATCAACCTGTTTTCACATACAACCCCTACCGGTGGGATAAAAAACTTAAACCGCTCAAATATTCCCTGGCCAAACGTAAGTATATTGAAGACATTGAGCAGATCTCCATTACCACGACAAACTATTTCTTCACCCTGCTTCAGGCCCAGGTTGAAAAAAAGATCGCGCTGACAAACCTCTCCAACTACGACACCCTCTACAGGATCGCCAAAGGAAGATATCAGTTGGGTAAAATCGCCGAAAATGACCTGCTCCAGCTGGAGCTTAATTTTCTGCAGGCCCAGGCGGCCGTTGAAAATGCTGATCTGGCACTGGACAATGCGCAGTTCCGATTCAAATCATTTCTCCGCCTCCAGGATAGTGTGCCGGTACTCCTTCTGCCCCCGGGCAACATCGAATTTTTCAAAATTGACCCGGTCAGGGCAGTCACCCTGGCCGGTGAAAATTCTTCAACTACACTTGATTTTAAGCGGCGGTTGCTCGAGGCAGCCAGCGCTGTGAACTATGCAAAACTGAACGGAAGGTTCGATGCCCAGATTCATGCACTGATCGGACTCCAGCAATCCGGCCCCACACTTCCCGACGCTTACCTTAACCCGCTCGATCAGCGCCAGATCTCTGTCGGTCTGACCATTCCCATCGTCGATTGGGGCGTGGCCCGCGGCCAGATTAAAATGGCACAGTCGCAGGAAGAGATTGTGAAAAATTCGGTTGAACAGGAGATCATCGATTTCCAGCGCAATGTTTATCTCAAAGTCATTGAGTTTAATATGCAGCAAAACCAGCTTAAGATCGCTGCAAAATCTGATACCGTTGCCCGCAAGAGCTACGATGTGACCAAGGGAAGATATCTGATCGGGAAAATCAACAGCATCCTCGACCTGAACAACGCCCAGATCGCAACCGACAATTCGGAAAAAAACTACTATTTCGCCCTCCAGACCTTCTGGAGAAGTTATTATGAAATCAGGAAAATGACTCTGTTCGACTTCCGGAAAAATGAAGCCTTGCCCTTCGACCTCCGCGATTTTAAATAGATTTATTTTTTTAACAACTTATCCATACTGTTTCTAAATAATATCTATCTTTGCATCAAAGAAAAACATTAACCTAAATTAAATCATTATGTCAGTATTAGTAGGAAAAAAAGCTCCGCTATTCGAAGCTGAAGCAGTTATCAACGGTGGCGAATTTGTTGACAAATTCACCCTGGCCCAGTATATTGGAAAAAAACATGTTGTCTTCTTCTTCTATCCGCTTGACTTCACATTTGTTTGCCCTACGGAAATAATCGCCTTCCAGGATAAGATCGCAGAATTTGAAACAAGAAATGTTGCAGTTGTCGGATGTTCAGTCGACTCAAAGTTTTCACATTGGGCCTGGCTCAATACTGAGCTGAAAAATGGCGGTATCAAAGGGGTGAAATTTCCCCTTGTATCTGATCTATCGAAAACCATCTCTGCAAACTTTGATGTACTCGCCGGTGAATATGCCTATACCGAAGAAGGTATCATGGAGTTCGAAGGAGGCCCTGTGGCCTATCGTGGTCTGTTCCTGATTGACAAACAGGGTATTGTCCGCCATCAGGTTGTCAATGACCTTCCGCTGGGAAGAAGCGTCGATGAAGCACTGCGTATGGTAGATGCACTTCAGTTTTTCGAGGAAAACGGTGAAGTCTGCCCCGCCAACTGGCACAAGGGCGATGCCGGGATGAAAGCCACTGCTGAAGGTGTTGCTGATTACCTGGGCAAACTCTGATCTCCGGTCAGCTATTCATTTTTTTTAGCTTCGTTCCAGAAAACATCCATCTCTGCCAGGGTCATTTCATGCAAGGGTTTGTTTAATTCCTTTGCTTTTACCTCGAGATAATTAAACCTTTTAATGAACTTCCGGTTGGTGCGTTCAAGCGCATCTTCAGGATTTACATTGATGAACCTTGCATAATTGACCATGGCAAAGATAACATCACCCAGTTCCTCCTCTTTGCGCTTCTGGCTTGCGCCTGTTTCAACCATCTCCTTTAATTCTTTCAACTCCTCGAGTACCTTTTCCCAAACCTGCTCCGGCTTTTCCCAGTCAAATCCCACTCCGCTTGCCTTTTCCTGGATACGGTTGGCCTTTACCATGGCAGGTAATCCGGCAGGAACCCCCGAAAGCACAGATTTATTACCCTTTTCCAGCAATTTGATCCGCTCCCAGTTATCGTGGACCTCCTTGGCATCCTTTACAACCACATCTCCGAATATATGGGGATGGCGATGAATCAATTTGGCTATGATATTTTCAATAACATCCTTTATATCAAACGCATTGGTCTCGGATGCGATTTTAGAATAGAATACCAGGTGAAGCATTAGGTCCCCGAGCTCCTTTTTGATCGAATCCATATCCCTCTGCAAAATAGATTCCGAAAGCTCATAGGTCTCCTCAATGGTCAGATATCTGAGCGATTCAATGGTTTGTTTTTGATCCCACGGGCATTTGGCCCTGAGTTCATCCATGATCTCCAGCAGCCTTTTGAATGCCGCAATTTTCTCATCCATCGTTTATTTTTTGCGCAAAAGTAAGCATTTCGTTTTTGATTCGTTATTAATGAGCGGAATTGATAGATTTATGAAGGATAGTACTTCAGAATGAACAATTCATAATAAATTTGTCGTCCGGAACCTATCGGTTGATCCTTTGAATAAATATAAAAGATTTCACCTGCCATTTTACCTGCGCATACGCCTTGTGCTGGTTATCCTATTGCTTTCGGTGAAAGGCTCGGCACAGTTTCAGCACAAACTGTTTTCTTCAAATTTGATCATCGAAGGGAAGATCCATTATGGATTCCTTTATGCCCAGCATCTTGAAATGGAGGTGTTCAGCGCACATTTTCCTGCCTTTGAGATAAGTATTCAGCAAATTACCTTCGGAAAACATAAATGGGAAAGGGATTACAATTACCCGCTCATTGGCGTGACCTTTCTCTATACCGCGATGGGAAATAACCCTTCGCTCGGGAACATTTTTTGCCTGATGCCCTTCGTCAATTTCCCCTTGTACCGGCACAAGAACTTCATGTTCGGCTTTCGGTTTGCCCTTGGAGTTGGGTATGTAACAAAACCTTTTGATCGCATTACCAATTATAAGAACCTCGCCATTGGCTCACACCTGAATGCAGCCATCAACCTGATGCTCGAAGCCAGGTACCAGGTTAACTATTACCTGGCCCTGAGCACAGGCATCAGTCTGCAGCATCTATCCAACGGATCCCTGAAACTCCCGAATTATGGACTGAATGCACCGCTATTCAATATTGGCGTGGCTTTACGGCCTTTCAAAGAAAATAAAAACCTGACCGACCGGTTCATTGCACCTACCGAACCCTTTGAGGCCATCATCCGTCGTAACATTGAATTCGATATCGGTGCCTTGATCGGATATAAAAATATGCAGGCAGTCTTTGGCCAAAACTACCTGGTTTACCATCTCTTTGAAAACACCTTCTTCCCCGTCAGCAAAAAAAGCAAAGTGGGTTTCGGGTTCGATTTCTCCTATGACCCTTCTCATATCAAGGTCCTTGAGATGAATGGAATCGAGGTGACCAACAAGTTAAAGATCATCCGTCCCGGGATCAATGCAGCCTACCAGCTGATGATGTCCAGGGTGGGGATCATCTTCAATCTTGGGTACTACCTTGGCGGAATGGAGACCAGCAACGGCCCCCTCTATGAAAAATTTGCGTTCCAGTATAACTTCACCAGGGAACTGTTTGCAACGGTGATGCTTAAAGTTCACTGGGGACGGGCCGATTACATCGGCTGGGGACTCGGTTATACAATTAACAGGAAATATGGAAAAAAAACTGTCCGGTAACATTCGTTTTTCAGGAGCAGCCCTGGCTCTGCTGATGCTGGCATTGCTTTTCATCCCCCCCGGATGCGCAAAAGACGGTGGCGTATGCGTCACCAACTCCGGAACAACAATCATGGAGGAAAGAAAACTTGATGATTTTGACAGCATCAGCCTCAATGACAATGTCAATCTGATCCTCCGGAGTGACCTGGAAAACAGTGTTCAGGTAGAAGCCGGCCGGAATATCATCCAGGGAATTACGACCGATGTCGTTAACCGTCAATTGATCATCAATAATAAAAACACCTGCAACTGGTTACGCAGCTATAACAAGCCTCTCAACATCTACATTTCCAGCAAGAACCTTATTAAAATCATCTATAACTCCGCCGGTGACATCCTTGCCGACGGAAAATTAACCATCGATTCCCTGGAGGTGGAAGTCTGGGGCGGATGCGGAACCATCGATCTCACCTTCGATTCCCTTTGGAAGGGAAATTTCAGCCTGAACATGGGAACAGCAAACATCATTCTTCATGGAAAATGCGGGTGGACAACTGTTTTCGCCGGAAGCTATGGTTCATACGATGCCCGTGATATGAACGCATGGTACACAGGAATTACCAACAAAGGGACAAACGATTGTTATGTGAACGCAAAATACCTGGATGCCACCATCAAGTCGATCGGAAATATATATTACAGGATGGATTCTGTTAAATCTGTGAACCCCCAGATATTCGGATCAGGGCAAGTCCTGCCCTTCTGATCACTAATAGGCCCGGGCAAAAATAACACGCTGATCTGAAGGATTCCCCGAATAGATGCACTTACCCTTTTCCGCCGGATTGTTCAATGGAATAACCCTTATCGTGGCTTTGGTCGCCTCTTTGATCTTCTCTTCTGTTTCAGCCGTTCCATCCCAGTGAGCGGAAATAAAACCGCCCCGGTCGTCAAGGACCCTTTTAAACTCATCCCAGGTATCTACCCTGAAAGTGTTGTCCTCCCTGAAGGCCAGTGCACGGTCAAACAGGTTTTTCTGTATTTGATCCAGTAAATGAATCACCTTGTTCTCAATATCGGTAAGTTGCAGAACCTCCTTTTCCAGGGTATCCCTCCGGGCGATTTCAACCGTGCCCTGTTCGATATCCCGGGGACCAACAGTAATACGTAAAGGAACTCCCTTGAACTCATATTCCGTGAATTTCCATCCTGGTTTGTAGGTTTCCCGGTCATCATATTTGACAGTAATCCCCTTTGCCTCAAGTGATTTTTTAATTGGGATCACAATTTCTGATATCTGTGAAAGTTGTTCGGCATTTTTAAAAACCGGAACAATGGCTACCTGGATCGGAGCAAGCTTTGGTGGAAGAACCAGGCCGTGATCGTCGGAATGTGACATGATCAGTGCACCCATCAACCGCGTGGAAACTCCCCAGGAGGTGGCCCACACATAGTCGAGCTGATTTTCCTTGTTCAAATATTTCACATCAAAAGCCTTGGCGAAATTCTGACCCAGGAAATGTGATGTCCCTGCCTGCAATGCTTTACCGTCCTGCATCAAGGCTTCAATCGCATATGTATCAATGGCGCCGGCAAAACGTTCAGCCGGAGATTTGGTTCCCCTGATCACAGGCATGGCCATCCAGTTTTCAGCAAAATCGGCATATACATGAAGCATCGTTTCAGCTTCCTGAATGGCTTCCTCCCGGGTGGCATGGGCCGTGTGCCCCTCCTGCCAGAGAAACTCAGTGGTCCTGAGGAAAAGCCTTGTGCGCATTTCCCACCTGACTACATTCGCCCATTGATTTATGAGGATCGGGAGATCCCGGTATGATTTAATCCAGTTTCTATAAGTGTCCCAAATGATGGTCTCGGATGTTGGCCTGACAATGAGTTCCTCCTCCAGCTTGGCATCCTCATCCACTACAACTCCTTTCCCATCAGGAGAGCTTTTCAGCCGGTAATGAGTTACAACAGCACATTCCTTGGCAAAGCCTTCGACATGACTGGCCTCTTTGCTGAAAAATGATTTTGGGATAAAAATGGGGAAGTACGCATTGGAATGTCCTGTATCCTTAAACTTCTTGTCCAGTACCGCCTGTATTTTCTCCCAAATGGCATAACCATATGGTTTGATGACCATGCAGCCGCGTACCGCAGAATTTTCAGCCAGATCGGCTTTGATAACCAGGTCATTATACCACTGTGCATAATTTTCTGCCCGGGTAGAAAAATCTTTTGCCATTTTGAAAGTTTGGTATGAAATTTGCTATTTTGAAACGAATATATTGTTTGCAAAAATACAAAAATAATCCCGATTTTAAGAATACAACAGACCATTCCGGTATATTAAAGTTAACGCCTTATGAAAAAATCAGCATGTTTAATCGCAATCATCAGTTTGGCGATCAGCGCTTGCACTACGCAAAAACAGGCAACCTCTTTCGTCAATGATGATGTTTACAATTCTTCTTCCAAACAGGAGCTGCAACGCCCTGTCGCTATTCAACAATCAAACAACGGAGCTCAGGTCATTACCTCTCCGGACAATTTAAAAACTCAAAAGCCAGGCTCCTCAACTTTCGAACAGGATTATAACGATTATTCCTATTCAAACCGCATTGACCGGTTTAGCAGCAAGGATACCACCAAAGGATATTTCGATGAATCCTATACTGGTGGCTCTAACAGTTCAAACGCAGGTAACAGTGATCCCAATGTGAATATCTCTTTCGGCATTGGCGGCGGGTATGGTGGCCTTTACGGTTCATCCATGATGTTTGGATTGGGATGGGGATATCCCTATTCAAATTGGGGATGGGATTATGGCTGGGGCTATCCCTATTATGGCTGGGGATATCCTTACTATGGATGGGGATATAATCCATGGTATAATCCATGTTGTTACTGCTATGGATACAATGATTGGTACAATGGAGGATACCCCCCCTATTACACATCCAATACTTTCTATGGTGCAAGAAAATCACTTTACAGAACAGACGGAGGAACCAGTGCCCCCGGATCAAGGAACTCAGCCGGTCTTTCCGGGAATCAGACAAATCCAGGCAGCAGGAATGATTTATCACCTGCTTATTCAAGGAATAATGTAACACCTGCACCACGGAATGTGCAATCATCTTCCAGAAGTGTTCCTGCTAACCAGGCACAGTACAAGTATACCCGTACTTCAGGCAATACACAGGGGACTTACCAGAGAACTCCAAAACAGGTCCAGAGACAGGGTCAGGGTCAGACTCGTTCCCAGAGTTCAGCACCACGGTATGTCAGGCCGGAAAATGCAGGATCTGTCCAGCGTTCGGGAACCGCCCAAAGCTATTCATCCCCTGCTTACAGGCAGCCCAAATCAAGCCAGGAATATCTGACTCCGAGGTCGCAGGACCCGGGATCCTCCAGGGTAACAAATCAAAGCGGCGGTGACCGGAATAACGTAAGAACATCGGGCAATGGCAACCGGGTGTACAGCTCTCCATCAAGAAGCAATTCAACCAACAGTATCCCAACCCGGTCTGGAAACACCGGTTCCTATTCGCCACCCGTTCGTTCCAATAACAGTGGTTCTTACTCTGCCCCATCTAATTCAGGCAGTAGCGGAAGTTATTCAGCCCCTTCACGATCAGGAGGAAGCGGGGGTTCATCTCCATCAGGCGGCAGCGGCAGCGGCAGCAGCGGCGGTGGCGGAAGACGCAGGTAAAAACTACATTTAACTTTAAATCTTACAGTAATGAAAAAGTCATTCATTATATCGATGTTATTCACCCTGTCCTGGTCTATGATCAATGCCCAAACAGCAGAAGATGCCTTGCGGTTTTCACGTGTGTTCTACAGTGGTACAGCCAGGTTCAACGGACTTAGCGGTGCATTTGGCGCGGTTGGCGCTGATTTTTCCACCCTTGCTACGAATCCTGCCGGAATAGGCTTATACTCCGGATCAGAAATGACATTAACCCTTGCTCCCACCATCGCAAACGCATCTGCAACATACAATGGAACAGTGGGCACGGATAGCCGCGTTAATTTCGGGCTCGGAAATTTCGGATTTATTTTTAGTATCAGGCCCCATGGAAAGAATCAGAACGGGATTCTCAAAAGTTTCAATGTTGGGTTTGGATTTAACCGGCAAAACGATTTCAATAACCGGACTGTAATCACCGGTGTAAATGCAAAGAATTCATTGATGCAGAGTTATACAAACACCCTGAATTCCGAGCAAATTCCGCCTTCTACCGTTCAGGACACCTATCCGTTTGATCTTGGCCTGGCATATGGCACCAACCTCATCTATTATAATTCGGATAAACAATATGAATGTGATGCCGCTTTTGGCGGAGTTCTTCAGAATAAAATCATCCAGACGTACGGATCCATGAATGAACTTGATTTTTCCATGGGAGCTAACTTCAATGATAAACTCTTTGTGGGTCTTACCCTGGGAGTTCCCTCCATCAACTATTATGAGACCAATACCTATACAGAGGCAAGGACCAGCGACACGCTCCCGAATTTCATCGCGCTTAACTATCAATATAATCTCCAGACACGTGGAACCGGCATCAATGTTAAGTTTGGCCTGATTTACAGGCCAACAGACTGGGTGAGGATCGGGGCGAGCGTACATACGCCGACATGGTTTCCGGGTATGCGGGATGAATGGTTCAGCAGCATGCAATCATCCTTTGATTCGACCTATTGGAATTCAACGCAATATTCTCCGGTCGGTTATTATGATTATCAACTTACCACCCCGTTCAGGGCGATTGGAAGTTTAGCATTTATCATCGGACAATATGGATTGGTAAGTGCCGATTACGAATATGTAAATTATTCCCAGGCCCGTTTCACCTCAAGTCAGGACAGTTATACCGATGTCAACGGGAAAATTCAGTCAGATTATAAATCCTGGGGGAATATCCGCGTTGGAACCGAATGGAGATTGCAGAACTTCAGACTCAGGGGTGGTTTTGCCTATTTCAGTAACCCTTATACCGGTGGGACTAACAACAGTGAACGTTTTCAGGTTTCAGGCGGATTCGGTTACCGTGCAAAGCGGTTTTTTGCGGATGTGACCTATGTATGGACGAGGATGAATCAGGATTATTATCTGTATGACCCGACAATGGTCAATCCTGCTGCAATCACTTACAATACCAACACAGTTTATACAACGATCGGGATCAGGTTTTAATTATGCCTGCATGGCGTTGACGATACCATCGTCGACCAGGATCCGACCGCAATATTCGCACACAATTATTTTCTTGTGCATTCTGATATCCAACTGGTGCTGAGGAGGAATTTTATTAAAACAACCGCCACAGGCATCACGTTCAATCTGGACAACAGCAAGGCCGTTCCTGGCATTTTTCCGGATACGGGTATAGGCGGTCAGTAAGCGGTCTTCAATATATTTCCGGTTTTCATCGGAATTTTTTATCAGATCCTGCTCCTCTTTCTCTGTTTCAGCAATGATATCATCCAATTCGTTCCGTTTAATCTCGAGGTCGTTTTTACGATCCAGCAGTAATTTCTGATAGGTGTCGATTTCCTCTTTTTTAAGTTCCAGCCCGGCCTGATACTCTTTAATTCTTTTTTCAGATAGCTGAATTTCAAGATTCTGATATTCAATTTCCTTGGTCAGTGAATCGTACTCCCTATTATTCCTGACGTTCATTTGCTGATCTTCATACTTCTTGATCAGGGTCAGGGCATCCCTGATAGCATTCTTTTTATCCGTAATGGATTTATCCATCACTAGAGTTTCCTGAATGTAATTATCCACACGGGTTTCAAGACCAGCAATTTCATCTTCAAGATCCTGAACTTCCAGCGGCAGTTCACCGCGGATAATGCGGATCTTGTCGACCTGAGAATCGACCTGTTGTAAACTATATAATGCGATGAGTTTCATTTCGATGGTGATTTCACCCTTTTCATCCGTAACCTCAGGTTTGATTTTAGGAACAACCACTGCTGCAGCTTCTTCTGCAACAACCTCTTCAACTTTTGAGATACTTTTTTTTGATGGGGCGGTGCCCTTGGAAGCAGGTTTCTTAGCCAATTTCGATGGTTTGGAGGTGGCGATCGGCGTGCTTGTTGTTTTTGCCATAAACTCTGTGTTAAAAATAATGAACAGGATTGGTATTTACTTCTGAAATAAGGAATGCAAAATTAGGAAATTTTTCAATAAGCTCAGCATAAAGCCATTCTTTTACACCGTGTTCACTTTCATAATGGCCAATATCTAAGAGAAGAAGCCTTCTCCCGACCGAAAAGAAATCATGGTATTTTAGGTCTGCTGTCAGATAAGCATCGGCTCCCAACCTGACTGCTTCCGGGATCAAAAAATTGCCTGAACCGGTGCAGAGAGCGATCCTCCTGATACTTTTGGAAGAGAGTTCCGAATGCCGGATCACAGCCAGTTCAAGGTTATTTTTAACCAGTTGAAGAAATTCCGGCTCAGGCATCGGAACTTCCAGGTCACCGACAATGCCAGCCCCTGATTGAGCATGTAAATTATCAAGCGGGTAAATATCGAAAGCAATCTCCTCGTATGGATGGTTCGCACGCAGTGCTTTCATGACCTTCATTTCAATATGCCGTGGGAAGATCACTTCGATGCGGATCTCCCTTTCCTGGTGAATTTTATGTTTTTCACCGACAAACGGATTGGCCTGTTCCGAAGCTCTGAAAGTTCCTTCCCCCTCCACATTATAGCTGCAGCAATCGTAATGGCCGACATGACCTACACCTGCCTCAAATAAGGCATTCCGTACTTTCCCGGCATAGGCGACAGGGCAAAAAACGACCAGCTTCACAAGCAACCCTTGTTTAGGACTCAGTATGCTGAACCTGGTAATTCCAAGTTTCGAAAACACAAATGCATTCAACCCATGCAGCGTATTATCCAGGTTTGTATGCATGGCATAGATCGCAATGTCATTGAACAAAGCCATCTTTATGATGGCCGTTTCATCCATTTCAGGAGTCAGCCGCTTCAGCCCCTTGAAAATAAAGGGATGGTGGGAAATGACCAGATTGCATCGGTTTTTGATGGCCTCATCCATGACCTTTTCAGTAAGGTCGAGGCACAGAAGCGCTTTTTGAAAATCCTTTCCGGCATCTCCCACCAGCAGACCACAATTATCATAATCTTCCTGAAGGGATAAAGGTGAAATTGATTCCAGGTAGGATGTTATCTCGGAAATTGTCATGCAAGTCAGATTTTTCGAGAGCCAAAGATACACATTTTCAATACATAAAGGTGATTTTCAATGTTCATAAATTGTTTACAAGTTTAACCCGGAAACGACTTTTTACGATGCGGAAATTGCAAATTTTGATGTTTAATTTGAATACAAATATTGATTCATGAAATCACCAGTTATTTTTGTCGTAGATAAAAACCCGTTGCACCGCAACCTGATCAAATATCATCTGAATATCAACAAGTTTGTCAACGTACATGCGTTCCAGACCAGTGATGAGTGTTTGTATCGCCTGCAAAAAAACATGATCCCTGATTTTTTGATTACCGATTATGACCCCATGGAACATATCGGATTTGATTTTATTGAACAAATAAAAGAAGTATCTCTTTCCATTCAAATCATTGTCTTTTCCTCTTCTGATAACCCAATTCTTGCAATGAAGTTGCTTGATGCCGGCGTTTCTGATTTCATTGTCAAAACGGGCAAGCTGGACATTGGCATAAATGAATTGATCAAGAATGTAAAGTACCTCATAAAAGAGAAAACACTTTACTGAAAAAAAGAAAAAAGTACAACATTCCTTCATTGACAGTGTGAATTTATGCAGCGACCTATGTGCAGGTCGATTTTTTTAATAATTTAGGAGGTTCAATATGACAAAGGTCCTTCAAATTATTTTGTATCCGATTTCCCTGCTTTATGGTCTGGGTATGCAGATTAGAAATCTGCTATTTGACTTTGGGATTTTGCCTTCCATCCAGTTCCCAAAGCCTGTAATTTCAGTAGGGAACCTGAGTTATGGTGGAACTGGCAAGACTCCTCATATTGAGTACCTGATTAAACTCTTACATCCCCACTTTTTTGTGGCCACACTCAGCCGCGGATATGGACGAAAAAGCAATGGATTCATCATCGCCTCAAAGCGTTCAAATGTGAAGTACATTGGAGACGAGCCCATGCAATTCCTTAAAAAATTTGAAAAAATCAAGGTGGCGGTAGATGAAAAACGCAAGCGTGGAATCCAGTTCCTTTATCAGAAATATCCTACCCTGGGCGTGATCCTCCTGGACGATGCTTTTCAGCACCGATATGTTAAACCGGGGATATCCATTCTTTTAACAGACTGCGCGCTGCTCTACTCCGATGATTACGTTTTGCCTTCAGGAACCCTCAGGGAATTCAAGTCCGGCGTTGAAAGAGCCGACATTGTCATCGTAACCAAAACACCAAAAATATTCTCTCCGATAACCCGCAGGCGAATTCTGGAAGATCTGAAACCAATGCGTCATCAGCGGGTCTATTTTTCCTATATCAAATATGGGGATCCCCGGGCTGTTTTTGAAACGGCCAGCCAGCAATTTCCGGCAAAAGTGACCAATATCCTGCTTTTTACAGGTATTGCAAACGATTATCCGTTGAGAGAACATCTTGCACGTTTGTGCAGCGATCTGATTGTTATTAAATTTGCCGATCATCACGCCTATAAACCGAATGACATCGAGGAGGTTATAAAGAAATATCATGATCTTCCCACCCAGAAGAAGGTGATTATAACCACCGAAAAAGACATGATGCGGCTAAAAACACCTGAATTGAGCACTAATTTGAAGACTCTGCCGTTATTTTATGTCCCAATCGAGATAGATTTTCACGGAACAGACAAGGAAAATTTTGACAATGAGATAATTGACTATGTTAAAAAAAATTAAAGAGACCACCGAATATCTTGAAAGCAGGATTTCACTAAAACCAGAAATTGGGATCATCCTCGGGACTGGATTGGGGGATCTTGTGAAAGAAATTGAAATACAACAGACTTTTCCCTACGAGTTCATTCCCAATTTTCCTGTTTCAACGGTTGACGGGCATCATGGGCAGTTGATTTTCGGGACCATGAATGGCAGAAATATCGTTGCCATGCAAGGGCGGTTCCATTATTATGAGGGATACACCATGCAGGAAATTACCTTTCCCGTCAGGGTCATGAAGTTCCTGGGTATTAAAATGCTCATTCTATCCAATGCAAGCGGTGGAGTAAATCCTGACTTTGAAGTTGGCGACATCATGGTGATAGATGACCACATCAACCTGATGAAGGACAATCCACTGATTGGTACAAATGAGAATGAGGTTGGTACACGTTTCCCGGATATGGGACAAGCCTATGACCATGAATTGATCAAAAAGGCTTTTATTATTGCAGGGAAACAGAATATAAAACTTCAAAGGGGTGTGTATGCTGCTGTTTCAGGACCCACCTACGAAACTCCGGCAGAATATAAATATATCCGTACCATAGGGGCCGATGCAGTAGGCATGTCCACTGTGCCTGAAGTTATCGCAGCCCGGCACATGGGGCTGAAGTGCTTTGCCGTTTCGATTATTTCAGACCTGGGCGTACCGGGAAAGATTGTTGAAATCACGCACAAACATGTCATCAATGCAGCGAGTGCCGTTGAACCCATCATGACCCGCCTTATCCGTGAGATGATTGCACGGTAACAACGGTTTCAGTTTAATTGAGCATCCAGAATTTTCACCTTCCACCGGCCATCGGTCCTGCATCTTTTCTGCTGGAGGGAGAGTGATATCAAACTAGCCCCCAGCATTGAGCCTGAAATAATGAACATATCGGGCGTAAACACCTGTTCGTTGTTGATGAGATGGTTGAATGCAATGATTGTAAAAATGGCCAGACTCCCGATTCCCACGATTCTTCCAAACTTTTTAGGAAAAGCAAACTGTTTGTAAACAGAATGGATGTCGGAGAGACGAACATCAAAAGGCCGGAGTTCTTCAACGGAGATAACGCTGTCATGAATAGACCAAAGCTTGCCCTTTAGCAGGGTATCCTGGCTGGAAACCCTGAGTTTCATATAATCCCCGGCATGGTAAAAATACCTTCTGGAGGTGCCTACTTTTTCTACCACCAACGTTTTCTGAGGATAGATGTGAACATCTATCAAAAATAAAACAAGAAAGACAAGCAGCTTTTTCATTGTCA